>Ga0255772_10001456_pt1 | contig 23658 bp, 7 predicted proteins | sample 071ome_34_FD_179970 | JGI IMG/M metagenome (GOLD analysis project Ga0255772, IMG submission 179970) | Coastal salt marsh microbial communities from the Groves Creek Marsh, Skidaway Island, Georgia - 071411BT metaG (version 2) | ecosystem: Environmental > Aquatic > Marine > Intertidal zone > Salt...
GTACTTAAAAATGCGAATGCAATACGTCGCTCTGTGCGAAATTTAGTGGAAACTATTCCTACAGAGCGATTTTTTCAACCTCTTTTGGGGTCTGATGTGCGTTCTAGTCTATTTGACTTCGTTGATTTTGGTACTGCAAGTGAAATTCAACAACAAATCTTGACTACAATCGAAAATTTCGAGCCAAGAGTGACAAATGTTGAGGTTCAGGTCAATCCACAACCTGATGACAACACATTTGAGTGTAATATTATCTTTGATATCATCGGTCAGGACTTTCCGACTCAAGAATTTACATTCATCCTAGAGGCAACAAGGTAAATATGCCTTTTACTAAGTTTACAAACCTAGATTTTGACCAAATAAGGGCACAAATCAAGGATTATCTTCGTGCAAACTCCAATTTTACGGATTTTGACTTCGAAGGGTCCAACTTTTCGGTCTTAATCGACACTCTTGCGTATAATACCTACATTACGGCATTCAATTCCAACATGGTTGTGAATGAATCCTTCTTGGATTCGGCAACTTTGAGGGAAAATGTCGTTTCGTTGGCAAGAAACATTGGTTATGTACCACGCTCTAGAAGCGCCGCTAAGGCAAATGTAAGTTTCTCGGTCACAACCAGTAGTGATACTCCTACATTGACCTTAGAGGCGGGTCTGGTGTGCGTAGGAACGACAAATGAGTCGAATTATGTCTTCTCAATTCCAGAAAGTGTAACCACAACAGTTTCCAGTGGCACAGCATCCTTTACTGGCATTGATATTTACCAGGGGACATTCCTCAAGAACGTTTTTACAGTTGATGGCTCGTTAGATCAGAGATTTATTCTGAATAATTCCTTCATTGATACCTCAACAATCGTTGTTAAGGTCAAAGGAATCAGTGATAGTGGAGAAGGAAGAGAATATTCGCGCTCAGATAACATTTTAAACATTAATTCTACCTCTGAGATTTACTTACTTCAAGAAGTACAGGATGAGAAGTATGAAATCTTGTTTGGTGATGGATATTTTGGCAAAAAATTAGAAGATGGAGCAGTTGTCACTGTCTCTTACATCATTACTGATGGTAAGGATGGTAATGGTGCTTCTAATTTTGCATTCTCAGGTAGAGTTGTTGACTCATTGAATAATGTAGTCATTCCTACAAATACAATCTCTATAACAACCGTCAGTAACGCTGCTAACGGCGGCGACATTGAGAGTGTTGAGTCAATCAAATACTTTGCCCCAAGAATCTATTCATCGCAGTACAGAGCGGTCACAGCACGCGATTACGAGGCAATTATTCAGTCCATCTATCCCAACACTGAGTCAGTCTCTGTTGTTGGTGGTGAAGAGTTAGACCCACCACAGTTTGGTAATGTCATCATCAGCATCAAACCAAAGAATGGTGACTATGTTTCTGATTTTGATAAGCAAACCATTCTGTCCAAACTGAAGAATTACTCATTATCTGGTATCAATCAGCAAATCATTGACCTGAAGGTCCTTTATGTTGAGGTTGACTCGGCAGTTTACTATAATCCTTCTCAGGTTAGCAATGTAAATGGTCTGAAGACTAGTGTCACAAGCACTCTGAATACATTTGCCACATCAAACATCAATAAGTTTGGTGGTAGATTTAAGTATAGTAAGTTGTGTCAGACGATTGATAATGTAGATAATGCTATTACGTCCAATATTACTAGAGTTATCATCAGAAGAAACCTGAAAGCACTGATTAATCAGTCTGCTCAGTATGAGTTGTGCTTCGGTAATGCCTTCCACTACGATAAAGAAGGATACAACATCAAGAGCACAGGTTTCACTCTTGCAGGAAGAACTGGCACATTCTACTTCACTGATGTCCCAGACGCTACTGGTAGCAAGGGTGTGATGTCAATCGTCAAAGAATCTACTACGGGTGGTGATTATATTGTAGAAGTTAAGTCCGCTGGCACGGTTGATTATGCCAAAGGTGAGATTATTCTTAACACCTTAAATATTACTTCTACAACGGCAGCAAACAATATTATTGAGATTCAGGCATATCCAGAATCGAATGATGTCATTGGTCTGAAAGACCTTTATCTTAGCTTCTCAGTTGCGGATAGCAAGATAAATATGATTAAGGATACTATTACTTCTGGCGAACAGATATCCGGTGTCGGATATAAGACGACTTCTAGCTACTTAAACGGAGAACTAAAGAGGGTATAAGATGATAAAAACTGGATTTGAGACGAGGGTAAAAGTTCAGCAAATTATTGAGAACCAATTACCAGAGTTTTTACGTTCCGAAAGTCCTAAGGCAGTAGATTTTCTAAAGCAATATTATATCTCTCAGGAATATCAAGGTGCTCCAGCAGACCTTGCTAATAATTTAGACCAATATTTGAAGATTGATAACCTCACACCAGAGGTTATCACTGGCACTACCACTCTGTCTTCTGATATTACTACATCAGGAGATACTGTACAGGTTAATTCTACCAAAGGATTCCCTGCTCAGTATGGTCTCTTCCAGATTGATAATGAGATTTTCACTTATACTGGCATCACGACAAACTCTTTCACTGGTTGTGTAAGAGGATTTAGTGGTATTACCTCTTATCGCTCAGAATCAAATCCAGAAGAACTAGTTTTTAAAGAAACTGAGCAGGCAGCACACACATCTGGTGCTACCGTAAAGAATTTAAGCTCAGAGTTTCTTAAAGAATTCTACAAGAAACTCAAGTATACCTTTACTCCAGGTCTTGAGGATGTAGATTTTGTATCAAATCTGAATGTCAATAACTTCATTAAGGAAGCAAGGTCTCTCTACGAATCGAAAGGTACTGAAGAATCCTTCAAAATTCTGTTTAGAGTCCTGTATGGAGTAACTCCAACTGTTATTGACTTAGAAGACCGTCTTCTGAAGCCATCTTCATCTCAGTTTTTGAGAAGAGAAATAGTTGTTGTCGAAACAATTTCTGGTGACCCTAGCAAACTGATTGGTCAGACCATCAGAAAGTCATCTGATTCTCAGACTCAGGCATCAGTTTCTGAGGTAGAAGTCTTTACAAGAGGCGGCACTGCCACATATTTCAAACTCGGACTGTTTGTTGGATATGATGATAGAGACCTTATTGAAGGTACTTTCAATATTCAACCAAAAACAAAAGCAATCAATGCTGTAAGTGTAGGTGCATCTTCAATTATTGTTGATACCACTATTGGTTTTCCTGCCTCTGGCACACTGATTTCTGGTGATAATACAATTACCTATACATCTAAGACTGTAAATCAATTCTTAGGTTGTAGTGGCATTGATAATGCCATTTCAGTTGCTGATGAAATTCGCACTGATGAGGTATTCATTGGATATGAAAATGGAGATACTACCAAGAAAGTAGAAGTCCGTATTACTGGTGTCCTTTCTAAGTTTGAAACAGTCAGCGACATCAAGTTATCTACTGAAGGACAGAAAATCTATGTCAAGAATGTAGGTGAAAAGATTACGAATCCAGAGAGTGATAAGACATACAAGCAATTATTTGCAAACTCTTGGATTTACAATACTAGCAGCAGATATCAAGTTGATAGTATCAGTGGGTCTAACTTCGTTTTGAAGTCGGACATTGACAAGTCAAGTTTGAAAGTCGGTGATACTGTAGATATTCTGTTAGGGTCCACTGAGAATGTTGACCATCCAGATGCAACTGTTGCTTCAATATCTGGCAATCAAGTTACTTTAGACAACTTGATTGGATTTACATACGATTCAACACTTGAGTATTCAATCAGAAGAAAGTTAAGGACTGCAAACAGCACTGGCACTCCAGTCCTTTACGGTAACGATGCTCTCGTTAGCGATGTGCAGAATCTTTATAATGAGAATGATGAGCATTTCTATGTTGCATCTAACTCGTTACCATCGTATGAGATAACAAAGACGATTAAAAAGTCTACCATATCTTCAGCAGATTCTACAACACTGAAAGGATACAGCAGCACGACTGAGAAGTATTCGATTATTTCCTTCACTGATAGTGTGCCTTTCATAACTGGTGATGAGGTTTACTATAGTGCTAGTGATGCGGCACTGACTGGTATGCCAGAGGGCAATTACTATGTCAAAGTATTGTCTCCTGACAATCAAATCAAACTGTATCTGTCCAGGTCTCTGATTGTAACTGACAATCCTGTCGAATTCACTTCATCAAGCTCAACTGGGTCTCACACTTTTGTATTAGCAACTCAGAAAGATGAGGTCATCAAACCTCAGAAAGTCCTGAAGAAATTCCCATTTGAGAAAAATATTAAACTGGGTAAAAATGAAGCAACTATTCCTGGATCTACAGGAATGCTTGTCAATGGTGTTGAAATTATCAACTATAAATCAGAAGATAAAATTTACTATGGTCCATTAGATAAGATTACATTATACAATAGTGGTAGTGGTTATGATGTTATCAATCCACCAGATGTGGTGGTATCTGCTGGGTCAGGCACAACTGCTCTTGTAAGACCAACCTTGAAGGGTAGTCTGAAAGAAGTAATCGTTGACCCACAAGATTTTGATATCAAAAAGATTACATCAGTAACTTTGACTGGCGGAAATGGTAGCGGTGCAATCTTAGAGCCAGTCTTAGAGAAGAGATTCCGTGAAGTAGAATTTGATTCTAGAGTATCCACAGATGGTGGTGGTATTGATATTACTGCTGATACTTTAACATTCTCAACTCAGCATAAGTTTTCTGATGGAGATGCAATTGTTTACAATAGAAATGGAAACAATGCTGTTGGTGTAGGGACTTTTGGTGGCAGTAATGCAGATACTGGCACTGTATTGAACAGCGGGTCTGTCTACTACACTGAAGTAGTTAATAGTACCACAGTTAAACTGTATCCAACATTGACTGATTACAATGCTGGTATTAATACAGTAGGATTTACCACATCAAATACCCAGGGTATTCATAAGTTTAGAACTCTTGAAGGCAAGAATACTCTCAGGTCCATCAAAGTTATTAACTCTGGAAGTGATTATGAGAATAAGAAACTCATCGTCAAACCAGAAAATGTTTCTACTGTAGAAGACAATATCTTCTTTGAGAATCATGGATTCGCTGATGGTGACATTGTAAATTACACAACGACTGGCACCGTAATTACAGGTCTTTCAACTACTCTTAGTTACTACATCATCAAGCAAAGTGATGATAGATTTAGACTTGCTTCTGCTGGTGTAGGTGCAACCATTACATCAAACTATGTAAGTGGAAACTATGTTAATCTGACTGGCACTGGTACTGGATATCATAACTTTAGTTATCCTGATATTCAACTCAGCATCAGTGCAGAATATGATGGTGTCTCAGGATCAATAACTGCAACCCCAATTGTTACAGGAGAAATCACAAACCTCTATCTTTATGAGAAGGGCACTGGATATGGATCAAACGTCCTCAACTTCCACAAGAAACCAAGCATAACATTTAAGACTGGTAAAGAGGTTGAGTTAAAGGCAATTGTTTCTGGCGGCAAAGTTTCATCTGTCCAAGTAACAAACTCTGGAAGTGAGTATACTTCTGCTCCAGAATTGACCGTCAACGGTGCTGGTGTTGGTGCTAAGTTGAGAGCAGTTGTCACTAATGGTGAAGTTACTCAGGTTGTAGTAATCAATGGTGGAATTGGATATGATGCCAATACCACAATCTCTGCAACTTCAAGAGGTTTAAATGCTTTTGCTGAAGCAACTGTAAGAGAATTGAGCGTAAACAATGAAGTTAGATTTGGTAGTGAGGTATTATTAGATAATCCAAAGAATCTTCAAGGTCTTGAGTATGGTGTTGTTGGATATACAACATCTATCGGCAACCAATTCTCAGATACTGGGTCTCAACACTCACCCATCATTGGTTGGGCATATGATGGAAATCCAATCTATGGGTCTTATGGTTACAGTGATGCAACAGATGCAAACTCTTCAGTTAAAGTATTGGTAAGTGGATATACAAAATCAACTTCCAATGTAACTGACAGACCGTCTGGTTTTGCATCAGGTTTCTTTGTTGAAGATTATAAGTTTGATAATTCTGGCGACCTTGACCAGTATAATGGTAGATATGGAAAGACTCCAGAATTCCCTAACGGTGTCTATGCATACTTTGCAACTATTTCTTCTACAACCTCAGAATCTACTTTCCCATACTTTGTAGGTGACACTTATAAGTCTCTCTTTGTTTCTCAGACTGTAAATCAAGACTTTGATTTCAATTCTTCAAGTCTTGTCAGAAATACTTTCCCATATAAAGTTGGCGATAGATATTCTGACAATGACTTTATCTCAGAGTCTAATGAAATTTTAGTCCAGAGAGCAAACATTGATTCTGTAACCAAGGGCGAAGTTAATAAACTGACCGTCAATCTTGCTGGCTCTGGATATGCTGTTGGTGATGTTGCATCATTTGACAACACTGGTACTAGTGGTGGTGGTTTGACTGCAGATGTCAAGAGCATCACTGGTAAAACTATTACAAACTTAGACACAACGGTAAACACATATCAAAATGCAAAGGTAATCTGGGAGGATTCCAACTCAGTTTCTCTGCACATTGATAAGGTCAATGTTGTTGCTGATGGAAACAGTGTTATTGTTTCTGGTCTTTCAACCTTTGTTGCAGGACTGACCAAATCACACATCGTTGGTGTAACTTCAGAGAAAACTTATCTCATAAAGCAAGTCCCAACCAATGCTACTGCAGGTGTTGTTACTGACATCTATGTCTCAAGAATTCCTGTATCCCTCTCTATTGGGTCTACAGTTGCTATTGGAACTGAGAAGATGTCTGTCCTTAATATCTTCCCAGAGAATAAGGTTGTAAGAGCACTCAGAGGTGTTACAGGCACTGCACACACTGCATCTACAGAAGCATCTGTTTTAACTGGCAAACTTTCCCTTTCAGTTAAGACACCATACTTCGATTCTAAGTTAAACGATAAAGTATACTTCAATCCATCACAATCTGTTGGCGTTGGAGCAACGACTGGTATTTCAGTTTCTAAGAGTTACGAAATTGGTGATATCACTAAAACCATTTCAGTCCCAACTCAAAGCATCTACTTACCAAATCACCCATTCAAGACTTCTCAACCAGTTGTCTTCGAAAAACTGAGTGGTGCTAACGCTGTTTCTGCTTCAAATACAGAAAGCAGTGGAACTTTCAATATTCCATCTGGAAATTCTCAAACACTGTATGTAATCAATAAGTCTAAAGATTACATCGGTCTGACGACTGAGGTTGGACTGACGACAAGCACCGATGGATTATATTTCAGATCATTTACCGCCAATGGTGATGACACTGATTATCAATATTCACTCGAATCCAACTTTACACAGGTAACTACAAAGGTAGAAAAAGTTGAGTCTACCTTAACACTGTCAGAGTCTCATTCACTTGCAGTTGACGATAGCGTCACTCTTACTGTAAAACCAAATCAGTCAGTAGGAATTGGCACCTCGACAGCAATTGTTGTTAAGTATAATTCTGCTAACAACAAACTCCTGATTAATCCAATTGGATTCACTTCAACAGGAGTTAGCACAACTACTAATGAGTTAACAATATCTTCTCACGGTCTTTTGACTGGCGATAAAGTATTCTATGATTCTTCCGATGAAGTTATCTCTGGTCTGGAAACTGGATCGTATTATGTTTACAGAATTGATGATGACACCATCAATCTTTCAAACACATATTACAATGCACTCTCTTCACCACCATCAGTAGTAAGTTTTGCTTCCACTGGAGGTGCTGGTCATGAAATCTCCAAGATTAATCCACAAATCAAGAATATCAGAAACAATAATCTGGTATTTGATGTAACTGATTCTTCTCTCAGTGGATATAACTTCAAACTCTTTGAAGATAAAGATTTCTACAACGAATTAGTTTCTGTTGGGTCATCAACAACATTTAATGTTACTGGAGTTGGGACTGTAGGCGTTTCAACTAACGCATCAGTAACTCTGAATTATGGTGCCACACTCCCAACCAAAGTCTACTATGCTCTAGAGAAGTCTGGATACATTAGCACATCTGATAAGAATGTAGTAAACTCTTCAGAAATCTTATTTGTTGATAGTGATTACAACGGCACATACGCCGTAACTGGAATTGGAAGCACCACATTCACAATTTCTCTGAGAAAGAATCCTGAAAGACTTTCATACACTCAAAGTAATACTGAGGTATTGAAGTATTCCACAACTTCTGCTACTGAGAAGGGTGGTGTTGATTCTATGAGAATCACATCTAAGGGTCTGAATTATAAGAAACTTCCTAAGTTTGTAAGCATTGCTTCCAGCACTGGTGAGAGTGCAGATATTATTCCAGAATCTACCAACATTGGTAGAATCAATGAGGTCACAATTGAAGACCAAGGATTCGATTTCTCTGCAGATAAGACCTTAAGTCCAGAAGCATTTGTTTCTCCAATTGTCAATCTGGTTGATAGAAATACAATCACAGATGTCAGTGTTAGTTTTGGTGGTGCCAAGTATACATCTGCACCAGACTTGGTTGTTGTAAATCCACTAACTGGTCTGGCATATGACAATGGCATCTTGGAAGCAAAGATGCAAGGTTCTTCTATTGCTGAAGTTGAAGTTGTTGAGGTCCCACGAGGTCTTTCTGATACAGTCAATAAAGTTTATGCTCTGAATAATAGTAACGGTGTTGCAATTTCAACTTGCTCATCTTCAACTTCTGGTATTCTGACTTGCACTTTGGTAACTCCTATCTCTGGATTCTCTACAGATGCATTCTCTGTTGGCGATAAAGTATTCTTAGAGAATATTAGAAAGTTTGGCACTTCTGGTGATGGATTCAACTCAGCAGACCATGAATATAGATTCTTCAATGTAACTGCTTACACAAATTCAAATCCCGCCAAAGTAACTGTTGATATTTCACCATATACAACAAATGCAGGTATTGCTGTTACAGAACAAAACAGTTATGCAACTATCATCAAACAGACTGACTATCCAACATTTACTGTAACTCAAGAAACTCTCAACTTCATTGTTGGAGAGAAAATCTTTACCTTAGACGGATCAACTTATGTTGAAAGAGATTTGGTTGTTACTGAAAATCTCAGTGACAGTATCAAGGTCTATGGAACTTATGAGTTAAGTGCATCTGAAGTAATTCTGGGTAGAGATTCTGGCACTATTGCCACTATAGAATCTCTTGACAACAATAGAGCATTCTTCAGACTCGATTATTCTTTAAGAAAAGACCTGGGTTGGTCTGATGATATTGGTAAGACTAACCTTGATTATCAGGTAACTCCAGATAATGATTACTATCAGAATCTTTCTTACAGCATTAAGAGTCCTATTGAATATGAAGACCTTGTAAATCCAGTAAATCGTTTACTGCACACCAGTGGTCTTAAGAATTTTGCAGACACTGAGATTTCTAGCAAGTCTACTGTTGCTGCTGGCACAAGTATCTCATCTTCAAGTTTGGCACTGTTGGATATCATCTCTGAGGAGAGAGTTGATACAATCAAGAATTATGACCTTGCTATTGACATTGACACTCAATCTTTCTCACCAACTAAGTCCAAATTCCTGAAGTTACAGAATAAGAAACTGTCTGATTACATCGAATGTGTAAGCAACAGGGTCCTTCCTATTGACAACATCAATACACAATTCTCCAGCAACCAGGGAGAAACTGAATTGTATAGTGATATTGTTGACTACAGTATCAATGATGGATACAACAGATTCCTGGTGCAGATTGTAAATCCTGATAATGATGAGAGACAAACTACAGAAGTGATTACACTTCCTTCACCATCTGGCGATATTGTTACCGTTGAGAAGGGCTCAGTATACAGCACCACTAACGAAGTCGGTGAATTGACTGGATTTATCAACGACTCCGATGAGCTTTCACTTAGATTTATTCCTGATGAGAAGTTTGAATCGGACTATGATATCAAGGTCCTGAAGAATAATTTCTCTAGTGGTCTTGCAGGAATTGGTAGTCAGTCAATTGGATTCATCAATCTTACTGGAAGAAACATTTCTGTCGGAAGTGCAACCACAGAAACTATCTTTAGTGCAGATACTGGAGCAACTAAAGCATTCTTTATCAATGCTGAAGTTGAGAATAGAACTACTGATGAAATCAACTATGTTGAGCTCTATGTAAGTCACAATGATACAGATACTTATGTTTCTGAATACTACTTCGACAATGATTCTAATAAGGAAATTACAGGAAGATTTATTGGATCATTCAGCTCTAACATAAACTCTGGTGTAATTTCTATCAACTACAATAACACAGATTCTAACGATGTCTTCGTCAGGACTAGAATTGTTGGATTCGGCACCACAGCATCTGGTATTGGCACTTACAGATTTAAGAGTGCTGGTCAACCAGATGGGTCTGAGAATACTGCAAGACTGGAAAGTGCCTTTGTTAATGCATCTGGTATTTCCACTATACTTTCAGTTTCTAAGAGTGATGTTACTTCTATCAAAACTATTGCAAGAATTGGATATGGTAATACAACTTCACTTCACCAGTTACTGACGATTCATGATGATACTGACACTTACATCACCCAATATCCATTCCTGTCCGATGATAGTGTAACTGGTATTGGCACCTTTGGGTCTGAAATCAGTGGGTCCAATGTTATAGTCAAATTCTATCCAGATGCTTCAGTAACTGACACTGTTAATATTCAAACCTACAGTGAAATCATTCAGACTGAAAGAGACTTAATCAATATTCCATTAGATTTGACTTATGGCACAATGTCAGAATCTATTATAGTTTCTGCATACAATGGAAGAAATGGAAACAGAGTTAATAAGTTAGACTTTGACCTCAATACTTCAGGCACACCAATCTTCCAGAAGACATTCAATCCATCAGACACTGATGTTTTAAATCTCAGCACTGGAGTTTTCACAATCAAAGACCACTTCTTCAGCACAGGTGAAGAATTGAATTATGTATCTGCGTCTTCATTCAATGGTCAATCTTTTAGTGATATTCAGGTCTCTGGTGCTAGCAGTCTTCCAAGTGAAGTTTATGCTATTAGAGTTAATGGTGACCAATTCAAGTTGGCAACTTCAAGAGCAAATGCTACCGCTGGTACAGCAGTAACATTCAGTTCTTCTGGAGATGGAAATGCACACACTCTTGAGATGTCTAAGAGAATGGAGAAATCCATTATTCTGATTGATGGTGTTGTCCAAAGTCCAATTGCATTCACACCAAACACTTGCACCTTGTTTAACAATGGTGGGTCTATCGGTGCTGGAAATACTTATTTTGCAGTCTCTGGAATATCTTCAATACTTCCTGGCGACCTCCTGAAGATTGATGATGAATATGTCAAGGTTGATTCTGTTGGTCTTGGCACAACTGCTGTTGGTCCTATCACAGGCACTGGAGCATTCAATGTTGTTAAAACTGTCAGAGGATTTGTTGGGTCTTCAGCAACTACTCATACAGATGGTAGCACTGCAAGAGTTTATCTTGGGTCCTTTAATATCGTAAACAACAAAGCATATTTCACAGAACCTCCACAAGGAAATAGCACTGATGCCGTTGACCTCAGCAACATCCCAACACCAAGGTCTTCATTCAGTGGTAGAGTATATCTGAGAGATGATTATTCTACTAATCAAATCTTTGATAATATTTCTAAGTCATTTACTGGAATCAACTCTTCATACACTCTTACTGTTGGTGGAGCAAATACAACTGGAATTGAGACTGGAAGTGGCGTCTTGTTTATCAACGACATCTTCCAAACACCAACTACAGAAAACAATGTAGGAAATAACTATGACTTCAGTGAGAGTGCTGGTGTTTCTACTGTAAGATTTACAGGTATTACAACTTCTGGCGGTCTGCTGATTTCTGACTACGATGTCAACACCAATCAACTTCCAAGAGGTGGAATCATTGTTTCACTCGGGTCAACACCTGGTCTTGGATATGCACCTCTTGTTGGTGCTTCTGTAACAGCAGTTGTTGGTGCTGGAGGGTCTATCGTATCTGTAGGACTTGGCACCACTGATATTACTGGGTCTGGATACAATAGCATCGTATCTATCGGCGTTTCTGTTTTTGAGAGTGGTCATACAGGAGATGTTGCTACTATTACCGCAACGGTCGGTGTAGGTGGCACCTTATCATTCTCTGTTGGAGCAGGTGGCACAGGATACAGTAATCCATCAATATTAGTATCTGAGCCTTCATACGAAAATCTGAGTGTTACTGGTGTATCAAGACTTGGATTTGGTGCTACTACTGATACTGGCACTGGACTTCTAATGTCTGTTGATGTTGGTGCTAGCTCCAGAACTGGAATCGGATCCACTTTGTTTGAGGTATCATCCTTCAAGATTACAAGACCTGGATATGGATTCAGAGTTGGTGATGTATTCACTCCAGTTGGTCTTGTCACGGATGTAAATCTGTCTTCACCAGTTGAGCAATTTGAAGTAACTGTACTTGATACATTTACCGATTCCTTCTCTGCATGGCAGTTTGGTGAATTGGACTTCATTGACCCAATCGACACATTGCAGGATGGTGCTAGAACTAGATTCCCACTTTACTACAATGGTAGTCTTTTGAGTTTCGAAATTGATGAGAATGATGAAGAATCTTCTAAAATTGATTTGAGTTATGTCCTTCTCATATTTGTAAATGGTGTAATTCAAGAACCTGGCACAAACTATGTCTTTGAAGGAGGCACTTCATTCATATTCACTACAGCACCAGAAGATGGAGATAATGTTGACATCTTCTTCTATAGAGGCACTCGCAATACTGATACTGTTAGTGTTGATGTTAATGAAACAATCAAAGTTGGTGATACTTTGACAGTTAAGAAGAGTGACACTGTTGGTTTTACAACTACTCAGACCGATAGAAATGTCTTTGCTATCACTGCGTCAGATAAAGTTGAAACTGATATTTACTCTGGTCTTGGTATTGATGAGCAAAACTATAAACCATTTGACTGGACAAAACAGAAAGTTGATATGAGTGTCAATGGAGAGTTGATTTATAAGTCTAGAGATTCTATTGAAGCTCAAGTATATCCAACTGCAAGAATCATTGGCGACCTTTCAACAACTGACACTGAAATTTTCGTAGATGATGCACAATTCTTCAACTATGAGGAAAATGAGTCTTCAATTGTAATTAGTGATGTTAATGCTCTGATTGTCTCAAGCAATGACCCAGTGGCAGCTGCTATAACTGCTGTTGTTTCTGCTGCAGGCACAATCAGTTCACTGTCAATCGTTGATGGTGGGTCTGGATATACTGATTCTACCGTAACTCTTTCTATTGCTGCTCCTAAGTCTGTAGGAGTTGGTGTCGGCACTACGGCAACTGCAACTGGTTCTGTTACTGCTGGTATTATTACTACAGTATCAGTTACCAATTCCGGATTTGGATATACTACTTCAAATCCACCATTAGTCCTTGCACCAACGCCTAATGTTTCTTATGAAAATATTCTTGAGATTGATACCGTCGAAGGTTTCTCTGGAATCGTAACTGGTATCTCTACAACATCTGGAACTGCAGGAAATCCATTAGCAATTCAATTCTTCTTGAATTCTTCATCCTTCACTGGTCTTACTACAGGATATCCAATTCACATCTTCGGCACTGGAGTTGGATCTGGCGTAACTTCCATTGATGATAGCAACTCTGCAGTAGTTGGTGTTGGCACAACCTTCTGTGACAACATTTACATCATTCACACATTCAACAATCCTGGTGGGTCAAATGCTGACATTATCGTCAATGTTGACTCTGGCACTGATGTTACAGGACTGTCAACCACTGGGTCTACTACTTTACCGGTAGGAAGATTCTCATGGGGCAGACTTTCTGGATTTACTAGAGCAGATTCTCCAATTTCAATCGGTGTAACAGGTCTTACAATCGATTCTGGATTATCTACATTCCCAACAATTCAAAGAAGGGGATATGGTTTGAGAAATGGTGGAAGCCTGAGAAAAGATCTAGGATAGTTATAAATATAGAAAAAAGCTATTAAGATGGCGGCAATTGTAACAGACCAGTTTAGAATATTAAATGCTGGAAACTTCGTAGATTCTGTCGGCAGTAGTTCCAATTCATATTATGTTTTTGTAGGATTGTCAAATCCAACTGCGTCTGGGTTTGGTAGAGACTCTGATTGGGATACTGACACTCCTACTCCAACTGATAATTTTAATTATGAGAATTTTGTTGGAGATAGCATGATGTATGGTAAGAGGGTAACCTCTACCAATGTAAGGAGACTGGCAAGAAAGGTTGAATGGGCGAGAGGTACAAAATATGAAATGTATCGTCATGACTACAGTCTGACAAACTTATCACCCATTACAAAGTCTTCCAGACTTTATGATGCAAACTACTATGTAATCAATAGTGAGTATAAAGTTTATATTTGTATCGATAACGGGTCCTCTGGTATTAATACCACAGGAAATGCATCTTTAGATGAGCCCACGTTTACCGACTTAGAGCCATCTAAGGCGGGTGTCAGTGGTGATGGTTATACTTGGAAGTATTTGTTTACTATTACTCCAAGTGACATTATTAAGTTTGATTCGACAGAATATATTTCTCTTCCAAGTGATTGGGCAACCTCCACTAACGCACAAATATCTGCAGTAAGAGGCAATGCCAACTCAGATACAAATGAAAACCAGATAAAGCAAGTTTATATTGATAATCGTGGTGCTGGATATTCCCAGGGATCACATGAGTTGAATATCATTGGTGACGGGTCTGGCGCAAAAGTCGTTGTTGAAGTTAATAGCTCTGGTCAAATCACAGATACAGTAGTATCCTCAGGTGGTAAAGGATACACATATGGTGTTGTAGACCTTGGGTCAATCAACTCAAGTTCTTCGACAAAAGCAAATCTAATTCCTATCATCCCTCCTTCAAAAGGTCATGGTTATGATATCTACAAGGAATTAGGTGCTGATAAGGTTTTAGTTTATGCAAGGTTTGATGATTCTACTAGAGACTTCCCAGTAGATACTAATTTTGCTCAGATTGGAATTGTTAAGAATCCAACTTCGATTGGGTCAACTTCACTCTTCACTGAAAATCAATTCTCATCTTTGGGTGCTCTGAAGTTTACTTCAACTTCTGGCACAGTTGCAATTGGAGATAGAGTTAATCAGTCTGTTACTGGTGGCACTGCAAAAGGATTTGTTGCATCATACGACACTGAAACTAAAGTCCTTAAGTATTTCCAAGATAGGTCACTCTTCTTGAATCAGACCACATATGATACCACAGATTATGTTGGTATTTCTACATTATCAAAGGTCTTGAATTTTGAGTCATCAGGAAACGCAGTAACTACCACTGGTGGTTTCTCTGGGTCTGTTGACACTGCATTTACTGGAATTACTACAAATCCAACAGGAACAAAAATTGTGTCTCTTGGGACTCAATTTACAAATGGACTTTCCTCATCTGAGATAAATAAAGGGTCGGGAGATGTAATTTATCTTGATAACCGCCCCGTGATTTCAAGAAATTCTAGACAAAAAGAAGACGTTAAAATTATCCTGGAATTTTAAAAAATGCCACAGAAAACGAATCTCAATATAAGCCCTTATTATGATGATTTTGATAAGTATGACAATTTCTACAGGGTCTTATTTAAACCAGGATTCCCTATTCAAGCTAGGGAGTTAACGACTTTACAGTCTATTCTGCAGAATCAAGTAGAAGCATTCGGCAGTCATGTTTTCAAAGAGGGATCGATGGTTATCCCTGGAAACATCAGTTATGACACTGAATACTACTCCGTTAGAATTAATCAAGAGCATCTGGGCATTGACGTTGAAGCATATGCCAGCAGTTTGGTTGGTAAGAGACTGAGGGGAGAAACATCAGATATTGTTGCTGTAGTAGATAAGTATCTCCCAGTTTCTGAAGCAGATGGTATCACAGACTTAACTTTATTTGTTAAGTATCTGTCATCAGGAACTGGTAATGAGGTAGCATACTTTACTGATGGTGAGATTTTAATCACCGATGATGCATTCACCTATGGAAACACTCCTGTAAGTGAAGGAGATACTGTTGCAACTTTAGTATCTCAGGATGCATGTGCAAGAGGCACATCGGTTTCAATTGGTGCAGGCGTTTATTTCATTAGAGGCACTTTTGTAGATGTTGCTGCTGATAAGATTGTATTAGATGCATACACAGCAACTCCATCTTACAGAGTTGGTCTTACAATCTCTGAAGAATTAGTAACTGCAAAGGATGATGCATCCCTTTATGATAATGCAAAAGGATATTCAAACTATGCAGCACCTGGTGCAGACAGACTGAAGATTTCTACAACTCTTTCTAAGAAGAGTTTGACAGACCACAACGACAAAACTTTTGTTGAGTTGTTGAAACTTGAAAATGGTGAAGTTAAGAAACTTCAGAATAAGTCTGAATACAGCATCATCAAAGATTATTTTGCAAAGAGAACTTATGAGGAGTCTGGTGATTATTCTGTAGGAAGATTTGATATTGAGGTAAAAGAGTCTCTCAATAATGGTCTTTCAAATGAGGGAGTATTCACTTCTTCGCAAAAGACTGATGCAGGTAATACGCCATCCGATGACCTCTTGTCAGTCAAGGTCTCTGCTGGTAAGGCATATGTAAGAGGATATGATATTGAGACTGCATCTACTACAGTATTAGATGTTGAAAAACCAAGAGATAAAAAATCAATTTCCCAGTCTTTGGTGCCATTTGAGTTTGGCACTCTTCTGAGAGTTAACAACGTATTCGGCACACCTTTCAGTGGTGTCAATAATAACACTAATACAGTAAAACTGTTTAGTCAGAGAAGAGAATCTACTACATCAGGAACTGGTGTTGAAATTGGTGAAGCAAGAGTATATTCATTCAGTGTAACTGATGCCGCATACTCGGATGATTCGACTGAGTGGGATTTGTATTTGTTTGATGTCCAGACTTATGTCAAGTTGACCGTAAATGAGTCTCTAACATCAGGACAATGCCCTGCAACATCAATTGTTCGTGGTGTAAGTAGCGGAGCATCTGGATATGTTACAACTGCCGCCTCAGGCACTGAAATTACACTGACTCAAACTTCTGGCACCTTTATTGATGGTGAGCAACTTACTATCAATGAAACGACTGAAGTTTCAAGGTCCGTAAAATCTTCAAAGGTTTATGGAATTCAAGATGTTAAGTCCGTATATCAGGATGCATCTACATTCTCAGGTCTTAGTGTAGACTTTGTTGCAGATACAGTTCTTCAAAGGACTTTACCAAAGAATTTTGGTGTTGCTGATAGAATCAGAATTTCAACTGCAGGTGCTGTAACATCACCTGGCAAATTCTTCACAGGAATTAAAACCGATTCTATTGTTAGATATCAAATTGCTGGAGTTACTACAGAAACTTTCAACAGAGTATCTGCAGTTTCTGCTGATGGATCATCAATGACCTTGGTTGGCGTATCATCAGTGTTTGGTGTTTGTGATGGTGGACTTCCAACATCTACTCAAGATGTAACTTTCTCTATCGCAAATCCAGTTGTCAGAGAAAGTGGTGGTCTTTATGCAAAAATTGGGTCTAGCGACATTGCTTCGGTAAGTCTGGCAGATTCAAATCTGATTGTTACTAAACAAATCACTGGAGAATCTACAGATTCTAGTGGAAGTATGACAATTCCAATTTCTTCTGTTGGAATTACTAGTGCTTTCTTTGAGTCTTTTGATGCCGAAAGATATAGCATCACCTACTCTGATGGTAGTATTGAAGATTTAACATCAGACCAGTTTACTCTGGCTTCTGGTGGTGGAAGTGTAACTATTACTGGTCTGACAGCATCTCAAAGTAATGTTGTTGTCAACACAACGGTTAAAAAGAATAATATCAAGAATAAAAAGAAAGAGTATACAAGAAGTGAAAAGGTATCAGTAACAAGAACTGTTTCTGGAGTTTCCACCAGCACAGCAGGTCTTACTCAAAATGATTTCTATGGTCTGAGAGTAGAAGATAAGGAAATCTCCCTCAATCTTCCTGATGTAGTTAAAGTTGTTTCTATCTACGAATCATATGATAGCAACGCTCCAACTTTAGACTCTTTAGAATTCCCATCTGGTCTTGGATTAGATACTAATTCTATTCTTGGAGAAAAAATTGTTGGTAGAGAAGGTGGAGCAATTGCTCAAGTCGTAACTCGCTCATCCGCAACAAAGGTTGAGATTGTATATCTGAATTCTAATAAATTTAGTGTTGGAGAAGTTGTTGATTTCCAAGAGTCTGCAATCACTTCAACGGTACAAGTTGTTAATGAAGGCAACTATCAAGATATTACCGATAAATTCTATCTTGATAAAGGGCAAAGAGAGCACTACTATGATTATTCAAGAATTGTAAGAAGAAGTGATGGATACATTCCTACACATCAACTTCTTGCAATCTTTGATTACTATAATATCCCATCTAATGATAACGGCGATGTTTATACGGTCAATTCATATGCTGAGGATAGATTTACATCTGATGTCCCTTATCTTCCAAGTGGAGTAAGGTCTTCAGATACTCTTGACTTCAGACCAAGAGTTGCAAGATTCTCTTCAACAACATCTTCACCATTTGCCTTTGCAAGTAGAAATTTTGCAACTGCAGGAATTAATCCAACATTAGTAGTTGCACCACTAGAAAATTCACTCATTGGATACGATTTCTATCTCCCAAGAATTGATAAGATTGTATTAGATAAGTTTGGCAATTTTAGTGTAATTAAGGGCGTATCTTCACAGAATCCAAAACCTCCTACTAATGTAGAAGAGGCAATGGATATTGCCACTATCGAATATCCAGCATATCTGTATAATCCAGATGATGCCAAGATTACTCTTGTGGATAACAGAAGATATACCATGAGAGATATTGGAAAGATTGATGATAGAGTTTCTAATCTTGAGACTCTCACATCACTCTCACTTCTGGAATTGGATACAAAGACCTTCCAAGTCAGAGACATTGATGGATTTGATAGATTCAAGTCTGGATTCTTTGTAGATGATTTCAGAGATGTCCAAAGACTTGATGCAAATCTCTCCGAGGTTAATGTTGATACTGAATCTGCTGAGTTGTTGACTCCTATTGATTTCTACTCAATCAAACCAGAAATTGCATTAGACCCATCTATTAATACTGAGACTGCTGACTTTAGTTCTAACTTAAGTCTTTTAGATTCTGATATTCAAAAGACTGGTGATTTAATCACACTCAAGTATTCTGAGAAATCATGGATTGAGCAACCTCTGGCATCCAGAGTTGAGAATGTCAATCCATTCAACATGATTGAGTTTATTGGAAGAATCAGTCTCTCTCCAGCATCAGATAACTGGGTAAGAAACATTTACGTTAATGGTGGTGAAAGAACAATCACTGGCGATTTTAATGGGTCTTATATCGAGACAGTTAAGATTTCTAGTGTCCCAGATACTCACATTCGCTCAAGAAACGTAGCATTTGTTGCTGGTGGTCTCAAACCACTCACCAGATACTATCCATTCTTCGATGGCACCAGTGGAATTGATATCATTCCAAAACTCATTGAAATCTCAATGACATCTGGTGTATTCCAAGCAGGTGAGACCGTCCAAGGTTTTATTGGCGGCACCAGACTGTTTAGTGCAAGAGTTGTCCAACCAAACCATAAGACTGGCACATACAATAGTCCAACAACAACATTCTCACTGAATCCATACAATAAGTCATTAACACTTCCAACTACTTATTCTGCATCTTCTACAGTATTGAATATTGATACTGAAGCACTTTCAGATGAAGTTGCTGGTAGATATAACGGATACATCACAACTGGTATGGTCTTACTTGGTCAAACCAGTGGTGCTCAAGCATCTGTATCGAATATCAGAGTTATTTCTGATACCTTTGGTGATGTAGGTGGTGCAATCTTCTTCAGAAATCCTCTTGCATCTCCATTACCACCACTCAGATTTACAACTGGTACTAAGACATTCAAGTTGACTTCAAGCTCAACGAATGCAACTCCACTTCCTGGAAGTCTTCTGATTAGTAGTGGTGAAACAACTTATACAACCAGTGGTATCGTTGATACTTACAGACAGACTAGAGTCATAGTAAGAAGACCTCCCCCACCACCACCGCCACCACAAGGAGGAGGTGGACGCGGAGGCGGTAAAGACCCTCTTGCACAGACATTTACTGTCGATGAGACTGGAGCATTCTTAACAGGTGCTGACCTATTCTTTGCAAGCAAAGATGAAAATGAAAAGGTAACGGTCGAAATAAGAACTGTTGAGTTGGGCACACCAACCAGTCAGTTGGTAGAAGATTATGCAAGAGTAACACTTGCTCCATCTCAAGTTAATACATCTACAGATGGATCTGTAGCAACTAGAGTTACTTTCCCATCACCAGTTTATCTGCAACCAGATACTGAGTATGCAATGGTAATTCTTTCACCGGCATCCAATAACTATGAAACTTGGATTGCAAGAATGGGTGAAAAGACTGTAAATACAACTACACTTCCAGATGCTGAAAGTGTTATTGTTACCAAGCAGTATATTGGCGGAAGTCTGTTTAAGTCTCAAAACGGCACCATTTGGACACCTAACCAGTTTGAAGACCTGAAGTTTAAGCTTTACAAGGCAAACTTCACAAGCACTTCTGGAACTGCATACTTCTATAACCCAACTCTTGATACGAATGATGCATCTTCAAGACTTGAAAGTGATTCAATCAGAACTCTACCAAGAAAACTGAAGGTTGGTATTACAACTACCACTACTCTGAATTCAACTCTTGTTGTTGGCAGAAAAGTTAGTGATACGACTTCTGCCACTGGTCCTCATGGATACATTGAGCAAGTTGGTGGTAGACTCAATACTGTAACAAACTCTATTGTTGGTGCAGGATATAGCGATGGCACTTTCACTAATGTCCCACTTTTTGCAATAACTGGTAACGGTAGTGGTGCTCAAGCAACAGTAACATTCTCTGGCGGTCAATTGTCCGGCACTCCAACAGTAACAACTGCTGGTAATGGATATGTTGCTGGCGATATCCTTGGCATTACTACCAGCAACGTTGTCAAGGGAAGTGGTGCTCAAATTTCAGTAGCGTCTCTGAATGGATTTGATACTTTATATCTAACCAACGTCCAAGGTGAAGAGTTAACATCAGGACAAGACTTGGTTGTTTATGATGGGTCAACTGCCGTATCATTTGCAAATACCGATATTACATCATCTTCGGCAATTAGCTCCCTATATGATGGTAGAGTTATTGAAGTTAATCAGTTTAATCATGGTATGCACGCTGACAATAATGTCATCACGCTTGCAAATATTGAGCCCAACACTATTCCAACAACATTGAATGCTGCTCTGGGTATTAATGATACTACAATCTCAGTTGCAAATACCTCATTGTTTGCAACATTTGAAGGTATCTCTACATCTAGTGGATATCTGAAAGTCAATAACGAAATTATCTTCTATGATGGCATTACTGCTGGTAGTGGTGGTGCTGGCACATTGGGTATTGGCACCAGAGGTATCGACAATTCACTCACTAGAGCTCATCTTATCAACGATAAGGTTTATCCTTATGAGTTAAATGGTGTTTCTCTGACAAGAATTAATACCAATCACAATCTCCCAACAGATGCAACACTCAAAGCATCTGCAGACCTTGATAAGTATTATATTCAAGTTGGTCGTGGGTCGAGAGCATCTGGTGATACTCAACTGAGTTTCACTAATGAAAACTCTGTTGGTGGTAAGAATGCTTCTGGATCCAGAAATATTCAATACAATACAGTTCTTCCACAGTTTAACGTTATTACTCCTGGAGAAACCACTACAATATCTGCACAAATCAGGTCAGTTTCTGGCACAAGTGCTGGTGGGTCTGAAGTTTCATTCATCGATCAAGGTTATGAATCTGTAGAAATCAATAGTCAAAATGAATTGACTTCTACAAGAATTGTTGCTTCAGAGAGAAATGAAACCACAAGACTTACAGACCTTCCTAAGAATAAATCATTCACGATTGGTGTTAATCTGAGTTCTTCAGATCCTAATCTTTCACCAGTTATTGATACTCAAAATGCTACTATAGTTTATGGTAGAAATAGAGTCAACTCACCAATTGACAACTATGCAACTGATGGTAAGGTAAATCTTGTTGAAGGTGACCCACATGCTGCGGTTTATGTTTCTAGAGAAGTTTCTCTTCAGCAACCAGCAACATCTCTCAAGGTATTGCTCTCTGCATATAGACATTCTTCAGCAGACTTCAGAGTACTTTATCAACTCTTTAGAGTAGATTCTACAGGTGTTGAGCAAGCATTTGAATTATTCCCTGGTTATGATAATCTGCGCGATACTGATGATGATGGTTATGGCGATACAATCATAGATGTTACCAAGAATAGTGGTAGAGCTGATGCTTTTGTTTCTCCAAATAAAGATGGTGAATTCTCAGAATATCAGTTTAGCATTGATGACCTTGAGCAATTTACTGGTTTCAGAATCAAGATTGTTGCAAGTGGCACCAATGAAGCATACGCTCCTAAATTCAAAGATTTGAGGGTGATTGCACTGGCATGATGAGAGTTGAAGGTCACAAGCACCTGTTTCGTGAGGATTCAGGTGCTATTGTCAATACTGATACACATCAGTATAATGAATACGTTAGAATGAGGTCTGAAAGGAAAAAACAGAGAGAAGAGATAGAAGGTCTAAAAAACGATATTAGTGAAATCAAGTCCCTACTTATGGAGATCATCAATGGACCCAAACACGATTCAACTAGAAACAATGACTAGAATGTTTGAATATGAAAAACATTCCAGACTTATTGATGAATTAAATGTTGATGAGTTAAGAGACTGTGCAAAATCTTATTGCAAACTTTACTTGAAACAGCAAGAAGTTGTTAGTAGCTTTGGTCGTCTCGATTCTGGTTTGACATAAATACTTCTAAAGACCAACTTATACCATGGCAGTTTACGTTAGTAATATTGTTATTAATACTGGAACATCTTTCAACCAAAGTTTTACTTTGGAGAATATAAACACGAATTCCGTTTTGGATTTGACTGACTATACAATTAAGTCTGAAATGAGAAAACATCCAGGAAGTACTACTGGCGTTACAACTTTTACCAGTACTATAGCATCGGCTGCTGGTGGTGTGATAACTATTGGATTGTCAACAACACAAACAGCATCACTTAAACCAGGAAGATACGTGTATGATGTTTTATTGACTGATGATTCTGGCACTAGAGATCGTGTTGTTGAAGGAATGGTAATCGTAAGTCAAGGAGCAACTCGTTAATGGCAAACATTAGAGTTAGAGTAGGTCAAAGACAAGGTGTTAAGGTAGTAGCATCAAACAAAGCTGGTGCATTTTCTATTGCATCAGGCACAGATGTAGATAGCACTGCCAGGGCTAACAACACAGTATTGATGTTTGATTCTGCAAGTGGAAACTATATTCATGTAACTCCAGCAGATATTGCTGACCTTGTTGATGGT
>Ga0255772_10001462_pt1 | contig 23616 bp, 26 predicted proteins | sample 071ome_34_FD_179970 | JGI IMG/M metagenome (GOLD analysis project Ga0255772, IMG submission 179970) | Coastal salt marsh microbial communities from the Groves Creek Marsh, Skidaway Island, Georgia - 071411BT metaG (version 2) | ecosystem: Environmental > Aquatic > Marine > Intertidal zone >...
GCTTTGGCATAGGACTCGGTGTAGAGCTCAATACGGTCGGCGCCCAAGTCACGCGCGAGCGGGATTTGCTCTGGATCGGGGTCCATGAAGAGGCTGACGCGACAGCCCCAGGATTTGAGTTGCTCAACAATGGGACGCAACGCCTCGCCGTCGCGAGTGAGATTAAAGCCGTGGTCGGAAGTAAGCTGATTATCGCCGTCGGGGACCAACGTCACCTGATCTGGTTGGACTTGCTCAACGAGCGCCATAAAGCCGGGGTAGTCTCCCACGTCTCCTCGATTTGAGCGTCTCGAGGCAGCAAAAGGATTTCCCTCCACATTCAGTTCTGTCTGCCTACTCTCACCGAGCCTGACGCAGTCAGACGCTCGGATATGGCGCTGGTCGGGGCGGGGATGGACGGTGATACCGTGGGCACCCGCTGCGACAACTAAACCAGCGAACTCAACGGGATCGGGATGTCGAGTGTCTCTCGAGTTTCGAATCAACGCGATTTTATTCAGGTTGATGCTCAGATGTGTCACGGCGCCATTCGACTCACAGACAATACAACAATCGGTTTTACCGGAACGTCTTGAAACACGGCGGGCCCACGACTGGTCTCGACTGATGCGGCTCCCGTCTCGGTCAGAGCGATAATGTCGACAACCTGCATGCCCTCTACTACTTCGCCGAAAACCGCATAGCCCTCATTACCGGGGGTCCAGTCGAGGCGGAGGTTGCTCCGCTGATTGATAAAGAACTGCGCCGTAGCTGAGTTGGGATCGCTCGTGCGAGCCATAGCCAACGTCCCCCGAGTATTGTGGAGCTTATTGCTCGACTCATTGACGATAGGGTCGCGCGTTGGTTTTTCTTTCATTTCGGTGGTGAAACCCCCGCCCTGAATCATGAAATTACTGATGACGCGATGAAAGACAGTGCCATCGTAGTAGCCGGCATCCACATAGGAGAGGAAGTTCTCCACCGTTACAGGAGATTTCTCTGCATACAGCTCAATCACGATATCCCCGTCGCTTGTTTTCATCAGGACCCTCGGGTTGTCGAGCTGCTCTTCAGCAGCCGACACAGCGGTGGGGATGGCAAGTAGATAGCTCGCTAAACCGAGCAATGCACAGGCGCGCCTAAAGAAAATTGTGATATCCATCGTAAAATCCTCGTACTAATAATCGTTAGGACCAGCCATCATTTTGTTTTCTTGACGGCCATAGTCGTGGCGTGACCACGGCAAGAATGACACCGAGTAGCACCGCCAATGCGCCGTCGAGTATTTGGTTATTGGCAATCCGGTCGCGCAGACGCACGTTTTCGAGGCGGAGCAAATCAGCCCCGGAACGCTCGGACTCAAGCTCGGCCACAAGTTGCTGATTCATTAGGTCAAACTCTATCGCAGCCGAAGATACGCGTTTGATTTCGACCAGTTCGCTGCTGACGCTCTCTAACTCTGCCGTCAATTGATCAATCGCATCATCAGCTAAATTGGCTTCAGAGGAACTCTCGTTGAGTTGCGCTGCGAGACGATCTCTCTCTGCTCTCATCTTTTCTAGCTCAATGCGCATATCGCCTATCAGTAACGAGGCAGGGGGCTCGGTCTGCAGATACTGGGCTCTCAACCATCCGCGCAGGCCATTCCGGGTCTCGATCTCGACCCACTCGCTGTCCTCACTCATGGCGTAGCTCAGCACTGCCGTGCCTGATGAGAGACCGCGGTGGACAATGGTAGCTTCGTTCTCTGGTGCGGCGCGAACAGCGACCAGCAGCGTATCGCTGATGTAGCGAGTTTCCTGAGCATTGATCGAGAGGGAAGTGAGAAGCGCAAAGGCGATCGTTGTCCCGGCAATCATCCATCTTGCAACAAGCGGCTGTGTCATGAAGAACCTCGCAAGGGATCGTTCTCCTCTTCATTCATATCGTGATCCTTAAGGTGGGGCATAACGATTGCAATGCTCAGCACCATCAATAACAGGGTGAAGCCCACGCTGGAGTACAGCTTGTAAGACACCCAAAAAGCCTCGTCAAAGCGGTAAGCAACGATGATATTCAGCGCGCCGACCAGCGCGAAATTTGTGATCCAGAGTGCGTTCAGATAGCCCCAGACTCTCTTGGGCAGCTTCAATTGCTGCCCCATGAATCGCTGCAGCAGGTTCTTCTCACCGAAGAACTGCGAGCCCAGAAAGACCATCGCTAGCCCCCAATTGAATACCGTGGGCTTCCATTGAATGAAGCGTTGGTCGCGCAGGATCAGTGTGGCAGACCCGAAGACGACGACGGCGAGCGCCATCCACATCAGACGCTTGTCATTGGTCTTACTGATGAGCGAACTGATCAGCCATACCAAGACGCTGCTCGCAATGAGAACGGCGGTGGCGCTGAAAATGCCATCAAATGTGTGTGTCCAGCTACCGATATGCAGGGTCTCGCCGCTCAGCTGGTACGTTCCGAAAAACAACACCAGAGGTAAAAATTCGAGAAGTTGCTTCATGGTTGCCCTTGTTTGCTCACCTTCTGCTCGCTATCCATCAGGCTATGTTAGACAATTCGGCCAATTCCGTTCGCCAGACCGGTTGCTGACAGGTGCCCGGCGCAGTGTAGAGATAGCCTTGATCGACTTCCACACACATAGCAACGCCTCAGATGGCGCGTTGTCCCCTTCCGAATTGCTTCATCGAGCCGCGGAGGCGGGCGTTAAAGCGGTAGCGTTGACGGACCACGACACCATAGCCGGGTTCGCAAGTGTGTCTGAGAGTGTGCCACTTGGTGTGCGACTTGTCAGTGGTGTGGAACTGTCCTGCCAGTGGGGCAAAGTGGGTATTCACGTTGTGGGTCTGGGGTTTGATGCCACGTCGGGCGGATTGGTCGCGCACTTGAATGGTCTGGATTCGGCCCGGCTGGAACGCGCTGAGATGATTGCTCACCGGTTGGCGCAAAGGGGCATGCCCGGTGCCCTGGAAGGCGCGATGGCCGTGGCGGCGGGTGCGCAAATTGGTCGGCCCCACTTTGCGCGTTGGATGGTCATGAATGATCACGTAAAGACGGAGGCCGAGGCGTTTAAGCGTTTTCTGGGAAAAGGCAAAGTGGGCGATATTTCAACCGTGTGGCCTGACCTGCAACAGACCGTCGGGACCATCGTCGAGGCGGGCGGACTTGCCGTGCTTGCGCACCCGCTCAAGTACCGTCTGACTGCCACGCGGCTCAATGTGCTGTGTGCGGCCTTTGTCACCGCGGGTGGCGCGGCTATAGAGGTCATCAATGGCCGCCCAGGCCCAGGTGAGACGGACCGGCTCATGCGTCTTGCTGGTGCTCATCAGCTCTTGCTCTCGGTGGGATCAGATTTTCATCGCGAAGGAGAATATGGCGCCGGCCTGGGCGTTGATACCGCGCGTTTCCCGTCAGGTTCAGGCATTTGGGAGCGGGTATGAGCCCGAAAACGCGCATTATTGCTGGGCGGTCTCCAAAACCAAACAGGCACCGACACCCCGAGAGGGGTCGCCAAGGAGACCCGTTGAAGCCGGTGAGAGCACAGGAGGCGGTACTTTGAGTCAGTTTTTTTCGGTACACCCGGAGACACCGCAGGCCAGATTGATTCAACAAGCCGCCACTATCGTCCGTCAGGGGGGTGTCGTCGTCTACCCGACGGATTCGGCTTACGCCCTGGGCTGTCAACTGGGCGACAAGAAGGCAGCTGAGCGTATTCGACGCATTCGCAGTTTGCGGGATGATCACAATTTCACCCTCATGTGTCGCGATTTATCCGAGTTAGGTACCTATGCCCGGGTCGATAACACCGCCTATCGATTGATTCGTCACGCAACCCCGGGGCCTTACACGTTTATCCTAGAGGCAACGCGGGAGGTGCCCAAACGTCTCGTTCAGCCCAAGCGGAAGACGATCGGTTTGCGGGTGCCCGCGCACCCGATACCGCGTGCACTGCTCGATGCGCTTGACGAGCCACTGATGAGTGTGACCTTACAGATGCCGGGAGACGAGTTCCCGTTGACGGATCCTTACGATATTCGTGATCTGCTGGAGCATGAGGTTGATCTTGTCATCGATGGCGGCTTTTGTGGGCTCGAACCGACGTCTGTCGTCGATCTGACGGGCACCGAGCCGCACATTTTACGGCACGGACTCGGCGATGTGAGCGACTTTGAGGCGGGCTGAGGGTATACTCAAAAAGTGAATATTCCCGAGCAAAATACCCCCTCCGAAGGCGGCGAAGCGGTGTCTGCGGCGACCACACCATTGGCCCCTGAACTCAACCCGATGCGGCCTGAGCAGGGAGAGATGCCCTTTGCCATGGTGCGCGGTGAGGCCGTCACCGAGTTGCCCAAGGATCTCTACATCCCACCGCAGGCGCTCGAGGTGTTTCTTGACGCCTTCGAGGGGCCCCTCGATCTGCTGCTTTATCTGATTCGCCGGCAAAATCTGGATATCCTCGATATCGATGTGGCGCAAATTACTGAGCAGTACATGCGTTATGTTGAGCTGATGGATGCCGTGCAATTTGAACTGGCGGCGGAATATCTCCTCATGGCGGCAATGCTGGCGGAGATCAAATCCCGCATGTTGCTACCACGGGCCGGGGACGCTGAAGAGGAAGAAGAAGACCCTCGCGCGAACCTCGTGCGTCGGCTGCAGGAATATGAGCGTTTCAAGAAGGCGGCCGAGGATCTCGAGGCTTTACCCCGAATGGAGCGAGAACTGTGGCAAGCGTCCGCTGCCCCCCCAGATTTACATTTAGAGCGACCCCTGCCAGACATTGATATGCGAGAAGTATTGCTGGCGTTGAGCGAGGTACTGCGCCGCGCAGAAATGTATGCCAGCCATCATATTCAGCGAGAATCGCTATCGACCCGCGAGCGAATGTCTGAAGTCCTTGAGACCCTGAAGTCAGGCGGGTTTGTGCCATTTGTGGCCCTGTTTCGTCCTGAGGAGGGGCGGCTCGGTGTGGTAGTAACGTTTCTCGCGCTGATGGAGCTCATAAAAGAGTCTCTGGTTGAGATCGTCCAGACAGAGGGTTTCGGCCCGATTCATATCAAAGCGAAGTCGGAATAGGCGGAGAAGAAATGGCAGAGGGATTGGTCCAGATCCTCGAGGGTGCGCTACTGGCGGCAGGAGAGCCGCTGTCAGTGCAGCGCATGGCGCTACTGTTTGAGGAAAACGAGCGACCCAGCACTGACGAGATCCGTGCCGCGATCAAGACGGTGGGGGAGCGATGCGATGATCGGGGTTACGAGTTGGTGCAAGTCGCGTCAGGTTTTCGCTTTCAGGTGCGGCAGAGTTTATCAACCTGGGTGGGTCGGCTGTGGCAGGAGCGGCCCGCACGCTATTCCCGAGCGCTAATGGAAACCCTGTCTCTGATTGCCTATCGTCAACCGATTACCCGCGGTGAGATAGAAGAGATCCGGGGGGTCGCGGTGAGTACCAATATCATCAAAACCCTGATGGAGAGGGAGTGGGTAAGGGTCGTGGGTCACCGTGATGTACCCGGCAGGCCCGCAATGTATGCGACAACGCGGCAATTTCTTGATTATTTTAATTTGAAGTCGCTGGATCAATTGCCGCCACTGGCCGAGATCAAAGAGTTGGACAACCTGTCTGGTGAGCTGGCGCTGGAGATGGCTGAGGCTGTGCAGTCGGTTTCTGCCGAGGTGTCGTCTGAGCACAAGGACGCTGACTCTCTCGAGGAGGAGGCGCGTGGGCGCAGTGAAGAAGACGCCGAAACTCCTTAGTCGCCCCCCGCCCGATGAGGCCGACAAGGGTGAGAAGTTACAGAAGGTGCTTGCTCATCTTGGCTTGGGGTCTCGTCGTCAGATAGAGGGCTGGATAGAGGAGGGTCGCCTCACCATCGATGGCCTGACGGCGCGCCTTGGAGATCGGGTGCGAGGTGGGCAAGCGGTGCGCCTAGACGGCAAGTCGGTTGCCCTAGACGCGGCGTCACAGGTCAGGGTGCTGCTTTATCACAAGCCCCTGCGAGAGGTGTGTTCGCGCAATGACCCTGAGGGCCGCAAGACGGTATTTGAGCGGCTGCCGAGGTTAAAGAGTGGACGCTGGATATCGGTAGGCCGTCTCGACTTCAACACCACGGGCGTTTTGTTGTTTACAACCGATGGCGATCTGGCTCATGCCCTGATGCACCCCTCTGCGGCGATAGAGCGAGAGTACTTGGTGCGTGTCATGGGCAGAGTCGATGACGACGTGCTGCACCGTCTCAAAGAGGGAGTTCAGCTCGATGATGGGCCCGCCCGGTTCTCCGATATTCAGGAGGGCGGTGGGGACGGCATCAATCGATTTTTTTATGTCGTATTGACGGAGGGCCGTAACCGCGAAGTCAGGCGGCTGTGGGAATCGCAGGGGCTGACGGTGTCGAGGTTAAAACGTGTTCGCTACGGCGAGGTCTTTATGCCCTCGAAGCTGAAAAAAGGACAGTGGCTGGAACTGCCGCAGAAAGACGTGGATGTGATTTATCAAATGGCGGGACTGCCGGCACGCGAGGTGGCATCTGTGAGTCAACGGGATCAGGTCCGCCACGAGCGTTTGATTGGGAAGAGTCCACGCCCCCGTAGCGAACGAAGCCGACGACCCCGCTAGCCCTGTGCGTTTAGCGTCGCGCCATGAAGCGACGCGCTCGCGTCGCTGAGCAGATAAATCCAGCGATCCGTCAGAGCTTCCGGCGCTGGATTGGTGTCCGGCGGTTCTCCCGGGTAGGCGGCCCGCCGCATGCGCGTATTCACGGCACCCGGGTTCAGGCTATTGACGCGAATGAGTGATGTGCTTCCCAGTTCGTCGGCCAGCACCTGCATGTAGCCCTCTGTCGCAAATTTAGATACTGCATAGGCTCCCCAATAGGCTTTACCCCGTCGCCCCACGCCCGAGCTGGTCAGTACAATCGAAGCACGGGGAGCGCGCTCCAATAATGGCATCAGTGCACGGGTCAACAGAAAAGTGGCGGTGATATTGACCTGGAGCACTTCCTGCCAGCTCTCCGGGGAGGTTTGCGATAGCGCGCGACGTTCGCCGAGCACTCCCGCGTTGTGCACCAATCCGTCGATAGCCAATCCAGCCCCGAGCAGTTCCTCCGCCAGCTCCTCGTAGGGTTGGTTATGCGTCACCCTGAGATCCAAGGGGATCAACCCCGGCGTTTTGCCGCCCTCGCTGACAATGCTGTCGTACACAGCCTCCAGCGCGGCTTCGTCCTTGCCCGTCAGCAGGACTTCCGCACCCGCTCGCGCGCAAGCCAGTGCTACGGCGCGGCCGATACCGTTACTCGCGCCGGTAACCATGACCGTTTTGTTTTCTAGTTCACGCTGGCTCGGTAGCCAACCTCGGGGAACAAAGCTCACGTCAGCAGACCCTCAATTAAGTTTTGCAGTTCCTGACTCGAGTTCGCGACGGCATCAGCGCCCCAATCTGCTGCGGATTCGTCTTCGGCCAGATAGCCGTAACTCGCTGCGATGGTTTGACACCCAGCAGACATACCCGCCTCAATATCGCGCCGGTGGTCTCCGACAAAAATGGTGTCTGAAGCTGAACACTGCAACTGCGCACACGCCAGCAGCAGCGACTCGGGGTCGGGCTTTGGTCGGACGACGTCATCGGGGGTGAGGATCACATGGGCCTCAGGAACAAAGGCCATCAGCGACATCAAGGGCTTTGCAAATCGGCTCAATTTATTGGTGACCACCCCCCAAGGTATCTCGTGCGACTGTAAAGAAGACACAAGCTCTCGGATACCGGGGTAGGGATGGCTATGTGCCCCCAGACCTGATTCATAGTGGTCGAGAAAACGTTGTCGCCAAAACTCCAACGCGGGGTCTGTCGGTGGTATCTCGAGAGCGGCCTGAACCATGCCGATGGCTCCGTCAGAAACCGCATGCCAAATGGTTTTGGCATCCGCTTCGGGCAAGTTAGCCTCGCGACGCAATTGAGCGGCGATATGGATAAACTCCGGGGCGGTGTCGATCAGCGTGCCGTCCAGGTCGAAAAGCACCGCCCGTGGACGCCTGAGTGTCACGGTTTTCTTGCCCGAATCGCATAATTTACCGATACGTCATCTGCCTTGAGCCGATACTGCTTAGTGATCGGGTTGTAGGTCATTCCCGTCATTTCAAGCATCTCCAATCCGGCTTCACGAATCCAGCGTGCCAACTCCGAAGGTTTGATCAGTTTGGCGTACTCGTGGGTCCCGCGAGGCAGCATATTCAGGACGTATTCCGCTCCCACAATGGCAAACAAAAATGCCTTGGGATTGCGGTTGATGGTTGAGAAGAAGAGATCACCGCCTGGGCGGCACAGCGCTGCACAGGCGCTCACGACGGTCGACGGATCGGGCACATGCTCGAGCATCTCAAGGCAGGTGACGACATCAAATTCCCCTGCGTGTTGCTCGGCAAAAGATTCGGCGGTGCTGCGTTCATACGTCACCTCTGCACCGCTCTCCAGTTGATGGAGGCGGGCCACCGACAACGGCGCCTCGCCCATGTCGATACCCGTAACGCGGGCGCCCCGATGGACCAATGCTTCGCACAGCAAACCGCCGCCGCAGCCGACATCGAGGACTGATTTACCCGTTACATCGGCCAAGTCATCGATCCAGTCCGCGCGCAAGGGGTTGATATCGTGCAGGGGTTTGAACTCGCTGTTGGGATCCCACCACCGAGATGCGAGTTTTTCGAACTTGGCGATCTCGTCCGGATCGACATTATTATCTGTGGTCATTTGTGTGAGTGCTCCAAAGAAGATCTAACGGCGCCGAGCTGGCTGGACCATTGCATGGCCCGCTGAGTGACATCATTGTAGTCAAGGGTTTGCAGTTCGCCATCGCGCACGACTAATCGGCCGCCGATCCAACTCCAGAGCACTTCGTTGCCACTGCTCGCATAAATCAGGTTCGATACGACATCGTGTTGTGGCAGTTGATGCGCGCCTGACATATCTACGGCGATCAGATCTGCCAACTTTCCGCTTTCGATGCTACCGAGCTGGTGTCCTTGCCCTAGCGCTTGAGCGCCCGACAGCGTCGCCATTTCAAGCGCGGACCATGCACTTACTGCCTGTGGGTCACCCTGTTGGACCTTCCCAATCAGCGATGCTGTTTGCGCTTCTGCCAACATGCTGAGGCGGTTATTGCTCGCCGCGCCATCGGTACCGAGGGCGACATTGACTCCGCGATCCAACAATCTCTGCACCGGGCTGATACCTGATCCCAGCTTTAAGTTGGATCTGGGGCAGTGCACCACATGTGCGCCGTGCAGCGCGAGGGTTTCGATGTCTTGTTCTCCCAAGGCATTCATGTGAACACAGTGTGTTCGGGGTCCAAGCAATCCTAATTTTTGCAACAGATCGATGGGTCTGAGTCCACAGCGCTCGACAGAGTTCAAGACTTCTTCTTTGGTTTCCTGCAGATGGATGTGCACCGGGGCATCGAGTTCTTCTGCCAGCATGGCGACCTGATTCAATGTGCTCTCGCTGACGCTATAGGTGGAGTGGGGGCCAAAGCCGATCTCGATACGGTCATGATCGCGATAGCGATCGCGCAACGCCAGACCGCGGTTGATGCAGGTCTGAGCATCGCGAGCCCAGGCGGTTTCTACGTCGATGATCGGGAAGTTAAGCAATGCTCTCAGGCCCGCGCTGTCGCATTGTTCGGCAGTGATCTCGGGAAAGTAGTAGTTGTCCACTAGCGTCGTGGTCCCGCCCTTCAGAAGTTCTGCGATGGCCAGATCAGAGCCGTCTCGCACAAAGTCCGGGCTGACCATCTTTTGCTCGGTTGGCCAGATATATCGCTGCAACCAGGACATCAGTGGCATATCATCTGCGTAACCACGAAGCAGGGACATCGCCGCGTGGCAGTGAAGGTTGATGAAGCCGGGGAGCAGCACACAACCCGGCAGGTCAATATGCGCCGCCGAGACCACTTTTTGCGCCTCTGCACGGGGGATGATAGCGCCGATATGGTCGCCGTTTAACGCTACGCTGTGAGCGGTAAGCACCTGACCCCGCGGAACGATCGGTACCAAAAAGTCGGGATGTAGGACGGTATCGTACTCAGACATGGATGCTCCTTTATCGGGGCACAGTATACCGTGATGACTCCCCGCAGACGGCGGGCAGCTGAAGCTTCGCACTCGCTCGCAGGGGCGTTGTTTGATACACTCCGGCTTTGTTGTTTTGGGCTGTTCTAGGCCCGATCAAGACGCCGAGCAAAGTAGCCCCAATGGCAGAAAATCCACAGGAAATGGCCCGGGAAATCGTCCCGGTCAACATTGAAGACGAGCTGAAACAGTCCTACATGGATTACGCGATGAGCGTGATCGTGGGGCGTGCGCTGCCCGATGTGCGCGATGGCCTGAAACCCGTGCATCGACGGGTGCTGTTCGCCATGAATGAGCTCAGCAATGATTGGAACAAGCCCTACAAGAAATCGGCTCGTGTCGTGGGCGACGTGATTGGTAAGTATCACCCCCACGGCGACTCAGCGGTTTACGACACCATTGTTCGTATGGCCCAGGATTTTTCCTTGCGCTACATGTTAGTGGACGGCCAGGGTAATTTTGGTTCGATTGATGGCGATTCTGCGGCGGCCATGCGGTATACGGAAATTCGCATGTCCAAGATTGCCCATGCACTGCTCGCTGATCTGGATAAAGAGACGGTCGACTTTGTCGATAATTACGACGGCACAGAACGCATACCTGCCGTTATGCCTACGCGCGTGCCCAATTTATTGGTCAATGGTTCGTCCGGTATTGCTGTGGGGATGGCCACGAATATCCCGCCCCATAACCTTCGTGAAGTCGTTGCGGGTTGCCTCGCCACGCTGCAGAACCCCGAAATCTCTATTGACGAACTGATGCAGTATATCCCCGGGCCCGACTTTCCGACGGGGGCCCAGATCAACGGGCGAGCCGGCATCGTGCAGGCCTATCGCACCGGCCGAGGCCGGATTTATGTGCGCGCCAAAGCGGAGGTGATTAGCGACGCGGGGAAGGGCAAAGAATCGATCATAATCCATGAGATCCCCTATCAGTTGAACAAAGCTCGGTTAATAGAACGGATTGCCGAGTTGGTGAAGGACAAGAAGCTTGAGGGCATTACCGAGCTACGTGACGAGTCCGACAAGGACGGGCTGCGGGTGGTGATTGAACTGCGTCGTGGCGAAGTGGGCGACGTGGTGTTGAATAATCTTTATGCCCAGACCCAGCTACAATCGGTAGTGGGTATCAATATGGTCGCGCTGGTTGACGGCGAACCTAAGGTACTCAACCTCAAGCAAATGATTGACGCGTTTGTGCGGCACCGACGCGAGATTGTCACCCGTCGAACCGTTTATCTGCTGCGTAAGGCGCGGGAACGTGGCCATGTTCTGGAGGGGCTGGCAATCGCCCTTGCCAACATTGACGCGGTAATCGAGTTGATAAAGTCATCGCCCACGGCGGCCGCTGCGCGCGAGGGCCTGATGGCGAAATCCTGGGCGCCGGGTGACGTGATGGCTATGCTGGAGCGCGCGGGGGCTGATGCCTGTCGCCCCGATGAGCTCCCCGAACAGTATGGTTTGATTGACGAGCAGTACCATCTCTCCCCAGCGCAGGCGCAGGCCATCCTCGACCTCCGTCTGCATCGCTTGACCGGGCTTGAGCATGAGAAACTGCTGCAGGAATACGCCGACAAGATCGCCGAAATTGCAGACTATCTGGATATTCTCGGAGACCCCGATCGATTAAAGCAGGTGATTCGCGAAGAACTCGAGGCGTTGGTCGAGGAATTCGGGGACGAGCGCAGAACGCAGATATCGGACTCAGCCCATGATTTGACGGTCGAGGACCTCATCACTGAAGAGGACCGGGTGGTCACCATATCCCACGGCGGCTACGCCAAAACCCAGTCACTGACCGATTATCAGGCCCAGCGTCGGGGTGGCACTGGAAAGAGTGCAACTGCGGTTAAAGATGAGGACTTCATTGAGCACCTGCTGATTGCCAGCACCCATGCCACGATCTTATGTTTTTCCAATCTGGGCAAAGTGTACTGGCTTAAGGTTTTCCACATTCCGCTGGCCAGTCGCACTGCGCGCGGACGTCCGATGGTTAATTTGTTACCTCTTGATGAGGGGGAGCGAATTACGTCGATTCTGCCGATTGAAGGCTATGAAACAGATCACTTTATCTTCATGGCAACCAGCAACGGGACGGTCAAAAAGACCGATATGAGCCTGTTTTCGCGCCAACGGAGCGTAGGTTTGCGGGCAATAGAGCTGGACGAGGATGACGTATTGGTCGGCACGGCAGTAACCGACGGTACGCAGGACATCATGCTGTTTTCCAGCGAGGGGAAGGTGGTTCGCTTCCCAGAATCGGCGGTGAGAGCGATGGGGCGAACAGCGCGCGGTGTCAGGGGCATTCGATTGGGGGAGGGGCACCGGTTGATATCACTGCTCGTGCCCCAATCGGGCAGCAAGATCTTGACCGTCAGCGAGAATGGCTACGGTAAGCGATCCGAGACGACGGAGTTCCCTGTGAAGGGGCGCGGCACCAAAGGTGTTATTGGCATGACAACTTCTTCTCGAAATGGACCGCTTGTAGGCGCGGAGCAGGTTTGGGATGGAGATGAGATCATGTTGATCTCCAATCAAGGAACCGCCGTTCGGACCCGCGTTGAAGAGGTCAGTGTTCAGGGTCGAAATACGCAGGGTGTGAGAGTCATCCGCACCCGCGATGGTGAGCTGTTGGTCAGTGTGAGCCGCATTGCCGAGGACGATGTGGAAAAGGGCGCCGCTGCCGATGGAGAGGCCCGCGATTCGCAGCCCATTCCCACAGTCGCTGAAGGTGCCATCGATGAGGGTGGAGAGGGCGCCGACGAGTGAGTCGCAGTCATAATTTCTGTGCGGGACCCGCCGCACTGCCTTTGCCTGTCCTGAATCGGGCGAGAGGTGAGCTACTGGACTGGGCGGGGATGGGTTCCTCGGTCATGGAGGTCAGCCACCGCAGCGCCGAATTTATCGCCGTTGCCGAGGGCGCAGAAGCCGCCTTGCGGCGGCTGCTCGATATCTCAGATGACTATGCGGTGTTGTTTTTGCAGGGCGGGGCGTCGATGCAGTTTGCAGCCGTGCCACTGAACTTGAGTACGCCCGGTCAAAAGGTCGATCAAGTTGTCACCGGTCAGTGGTCCAAAAAAGCGTTGGACGAAGGGCGCAGATTTGCGGATGTTCAAGTAGCGGCAAGTTCTGCCGAGCAGAATTTCTTTGTCGTGCCGCCACAGGAAGAGTGGCAAGTACATGCGGATGCCGCATACCTTCATTATTGCCCTAACGAAACTATCGGTGGCCTGGAGTTCGACTTTGTTCCTGAGGTCTCGGTACCTCTGGTGGCAGACATGTCGTCGACCATCTTGTCGAGGCCGCTGAATGTTGAGCGGTTTGGCGCTATCTATGCTGGTGCCCAGAAGAATATTGGCCCCGCGGGCTTGTGCCTTGTGATTGTGCGCCGAGATCTGCTCGGGCGCGCCCGGGAATCAACACCCGCAATGTTAGATTGGCAGATCGCGGCAGATAATGACTCCATGTACAACACCCCACCCACCTTTGCCATTTATCTTGCAGGGCTAGTGTTCGAATGGCTCGAGTCGCTGGGCGGACTGGCCGAGATGGCCAAAATTAATCAACACAAAGCGGCGACGCTCTACGGAGTGATTGACGCCAGCGACTTCTACAACAACCCCGTCGAGTCGCAGAGCCGCTCTCTCATGAACGTGCCCTTTACCTTGGCTGATGCTGCCCTCGATGCACCGTTTTTGCGGGATGCTGAGGCCGCAGGCCTCCTCAATCTGAAAGGCCATCGATCGGTCGGCGGAATGCGCGCGAGCTTGTACAATGCCGTGGAGCAAGCCTCGGTTGAGGCCTTGTGTGACTTTATGAAGGATTTTGAGCGACGCTACGGCTAGTCGACCGAGCGAGGGCAGATCCCATGGATCCTGATCAGCAACTTAGCCAAATCAGACAGCGCATTGACGAGATTGACTTGCGGCTTTTGGAGCTCATCAGTGAGCGGGCCAAATGCGCACAGCAGGTGGCCGAGGTAAAGCTACAGGCATCACAATCTGACGAGGTGGGGCCGCTGTTTTACCGGCCGGAGCGGGAGGCGCAGGTCTTGAGGGCGATTCAAGAACGCAACCCGGGGCCCTTGGCGGGGGATCAGGTAGCGGCGATCTTTAGAGAGCTGATGTCCGGATGCTTGGCGCTGGAGCAGCCGCTTTCGGTGGCGTTTTTGGGCCCGGAAGGTACTTACTCTCAGGCGGCTGCGATGAAGCATTTTGGTCAGTCGGCTGTGCCCCAAGGCCAAGCGAGCATCCACAATGTTTTTCGTCAGGTCGAAGCGCGGCTTTGTGACTATGGCGTAGTGCCCGTCGAAAACTCGACTGAGGGCATGGTGGGCCAAACGCTGGACTGTTTTCTGGAGTCGCCGCTGCAAATTACAGGCGAGATTGAGTTGCCGGTCGTGCACCACTTGCTTGTGGGTGCGGGTGCCGCGGCTGGCGATATCTCGCTCGACTCGCTGAGGGTCGTTATCGGACACGAGCAAGCGCTGGGTCAGTGTCGGCAATGGCTCGACAGCCACTTGCCCGAGGTGCCAAGAGAGGCGGTGTCCAGCAATGGAGAGGCGGCTCGCCGAGCGAGCAGCGAGCATGGGGTGGCTGCAATTGCCGGCGAGTTGGCGTTAAAGCAGTACAGCTTGATACCACTGGCCAGCGCTATTCAGGACAGCAGTAGCAACACAACGCGTTTTCTGGTTTTGGGCAGAGAGAGTGTCCCGTCCAGCGGGTATGACAAGACGTCCCTGCTCGTATCGGCGCGCAATCGGCCGGGGGCTTTGTTGGGACTGTTGAGACCTTTTGAGGAAAAAGGCGTGAGCCTCACCCGCATTGATTCTCGCCCATCAAAAACAGAAAAGTGGACGTACGTTTTTTACATTGAGTGCGAGGGGCATCTCGGCGACCCGGTGATGGCCGATGTGATTGCCGAGATTGAAGAGCATTCGATCATGCTGAAAAAGCTGGGTTCCTACCCCCGGGCACCGATTTGAATCCTCCACCGACTGAAGCATGCACCGTTGCGTTTCTTGGGCTGGGATTGATCTCCGGCTCACTGGCGGGCGCGCTAAAAGCGGCGGGATGGCGCGGGCAACGGCTGGGTTGGGGCCCCAGAGCACCTTCCTTGGAGAAGGGGCGCGCGCTGGGTTTGATTGATGATTTTTCTCTGGACCTTGATGAGGTCCTCACCGCCGCCGATATCGTCGTAATTGGCGCCCCACCCAAAGCCACCGCGCAGCTGCTGCCTAAGGTCATTAATCTCGCAGTTGAATGCGGCTCACCCATTGTTACCGATATGGCCAGTATCAAAGGATTTATCGTCGACAGCCTGCAGCAAGTTTATCCGGGGTTTATCCCGGGCCACCCGATCGCCGGAAGTGAACACAGCGGCGTCGAGGCGTCGAATGCGGACTTATTTCAAGGCCGAGAGGTGATTCTCACGCCCCTTCCTGATTCGGATAGCCGCGCGCTGTTGGCGGTCGAGGGTATGTGGAGGGCCGCGGGGGCGAGAATTACGCACATGTCGGTGGCAGACCACGACGCGGCGTTGGCGGCCAGCAGTCACGCGCCACACATGCTGGCTTATGCGCTGACGGCGATGCTGGATGACCATGAACTGGCGCCCATAAAGCACGGCGGGGGTGCGTTGCGTGATATGACCCGCATCGCTGCGTCTGACCCGGTGATGTGGCGAGACATTGCCTTGACTAACCGCGACGCGCTTCTGGATGCGATGGATGCGCTGGCCATGGAGCACAGCCGGTTACGCGCGTTGATCGATGCCGGCGATGGTGACGCGATGGAGCAGTATTTTTTGCGTTGCCGGCAGGTGCGTCGTGCCCACGACAGTATTTTGAATCCCTTGATGCCCTCGGGTGAGGACCAGTGCTGATGCATTTCTACGTGGAACCCGGGGGTAAGTTGACCGGCAGTATTCGGGTGCCGGGTGATAAATCCATGTCGCACAGGGTGATCATGCTAGGTTCCATCGCCGAGGGAAAAACCCATGTCAGCGGGTTTCTGGAGGGCGAGGATGCGCTCGCGACCTTGAGCGCCTTTCGGAACATGGGCGTGACCATCAGTGAACCCCAATCGGGTCGACTCACCATAGAGGGCGTGGGTCTTGGCGGGTTGCAAGCACCTCAAGGGATCATGGATGTCGGTAACTCCGGTACCAGCATCCGGCTCATGGCCGGTCTGCTGGCGGGCCAGTCATTCAGCAGTGTATTGACGGGAGATGAGTCATTATTGCGTCGCCCCATGGCACGCGTGATCACGCCGTTGTCGCGGATGGGTGCTTTGATCCACTCGCGCGAGGGCTGTCCGCCGCTTGAGATCACGGGTGGTCGACCATTACGTGGACTGCATTACGAATTGCCGGTCGCCAGCGCGCAGGTTAAATCGAGTGTGTTGTTGGCGGGACTGTATTCGGAGGGCACTACTTCCGTGGTGGAGCCCGCGCCCACCAGAGACCACACGGAGCGTATGCTCAGGGGTTTTGGATACGATGTGCAGGCGTCGTCAGGGTCTATTAGCCTCGAAGGCGGTGGGACGCTGCGTGGCACAACGGTTGATATCCCTGCAGATATATCCTCTGCGACTTTTTTTATCGTTGGTGCATCCATTGCCGAAGGATCCGATCTTGTGCTTGAGCATGTGGGCATCAATCCGACCCGCGACGGCGTGATCAGAATCCTAAAGGCGATGGGTGCCGATATCACAATGAGCAACGAACGTGATGTTGGTGGCGAGCCGGTGGCCGATCTTCGAGTCCGTTCAGCGCCACTAAGGGGTATTGAAATCCCGGTGGAGGAGGTGCCTCTGGCGATTGATGAGCTTCCTGCGATTCTGATTGCAGCGGCCTGCGCTGAGGGCGTGACTGTGCTCCGTGGCGCGGAAGAATTACGGGTCAAGGAAAGCGATCGAATCGCCAGTATGGCTGAGGGGCTGACCCAGCTAGGCATTATCAATACGGTCCATCCCGACGGCATCGCGGTTACCGGTGGCAAGATGAGTGGTGGCGTCATCGCGACTCACCATGATCACCGTATCGCCATGAGCTTCGCCATGGCGGGGCTCCGCGCCTCAGATCGCATAAAAATCTCCGACTGTGCTCATGTGGCGACCTCTTTCCCCGGCTTTGCGGCACTGGCGAATCAAGCGGGTCTGCGACTCGAAGTCGCCGACACATGACTTCATCGACTCCCGTCATCTGTGTGGATGGCCCCAGTGGTGCAGGCAAAGGCACGCTGAGTCGGGAATTGGCTGCGCGTCTCGGTTGGCACTTGTTGGACAGTGGCGCGCTGTATCGCGTGCTGGGTTTTGCCTGTCGGTATCGGAAGATTCCTCTCAGTGACGAGGCACAGGTGGTCGCGATGGCGCGCCAGCTCGATGTCGCCTTTGTGCCCACTGTCGCTGGCGTATCCGTTTTTCTTGGCGGCGAGGACGTTAGCTTGCCGATTCGCACTGAAGACGGTGGTCGCGATGCATCAAAGGTAGCGTTGTTACCAGCCGTTCGTGAGGCCTTGCTGCACCGGCAACGAGAGCTCGCGGTATTACCGGGACTGGTGGCGGATGGTCGCGATATGGGCACCGTGGTTTTCCCCACTTCTCCGCTGAAAATTTTTCTCACCGCGAGTGCCAAAGTGAGGGCGGAGCGGCGATTTCACCAGTTGCAGGGCCAAGGGCAGAGTGTTAGTCTCGCGCGCCTTCTGAGTGACATCGAAGAGCGGGACCGGCGCGACAAGTCGCGTAGCGCCTCTCCTTTGGTGCCTGCCGAGGATGCGGTTGTGGTCGACAGCTCAGAACTGTCACCAGACGCTGTGCTCGACACCGTGCTTCAACTGGCGGCGGACAGAAGGCTAGTGAGCGAGACTTCGGAGTAACGGCTGGACCCCGCCGGAGCCTCAAAAATATGAACCCGACCAGGTCTTGGGGTCGGCAGGAGTGGCAGCACTCCGCACATCGGGAATACCATCATGAGCGAATCCTTCGCCGAATTATTTGAAGAAAGCCTCCAAACCGTAGATATGGAACCAGGTTCCATCGTGACTGGCGTGGTCATCGATATTGATAACGAGTGGGTCACGGTTCACGCAGGCTTGAAGTCTGAAGGGGTGATACCCCTGGATCAATTTACTAACGCCAACGGTGAGTGCAGTCTCAGCGTGGGCGATGAAGTGCAGGTTGCTCTGGAAACCGTAGAGGACGGATTTGGAGAAACCAAACTGTCCCGCGAAAAAGCCAAGCGCGCCGAAGCCTGGAAAGGCCTCGAAGCTGCCCACGTAGCTGATGAAGTGGTGATGGGCGTGATCAATGGCAAGGTCAAGGGCGGTTTCACTGTCGATATCGAATCTATTCGTGCATTCCTGCCCGGCTCACTGATCGATGTCCGGCCGATCAGAGAGACCACACATCTCGAAGGTAAAGAGCTGGAATTCAAGGTCATCAAGCTCGACCAGAAGCGCAACAACGTTGTGGTATCGCGCCGTGCTGTTATGGAATCGGCGAACAGTGCCGAGCGAGAGGAGCTGCTGGAGAACCTGCAGGAAGGCCAATCCGTTAAGGGCGTCGTCAAAAATCTGACCGATTATGGTGCGTTCGTTGATTTGGGCGGGGTCGATGGCCTGCTCCATATCACTGATATGGCTTGGAAGCGCATCAAGCACCCCAGTGAGATTGTCGAAGTCGGCCAGGAAATGGACGTCAAGATTCTCAAGTTCGACCGCGAGCGTAATCGTGTTTCGCTGGGCCTCAAGCAGCTGGGCGAGGATCCCTGGGTACAGATCACGGGCCGATACCCCGAAGGTAGCCGCTGTGTCGCCAAGGTCACCAATCTGACTGATTACGGATGCTTCGCTGAGATTGAGGAGGGAGTAGAGGGTCTTGTCCACGTCTCTGAGATGGATTGGACCAATAAGAACGTTCATCCCTCCAAGATCGTACAGCTCGGAGACGAAGTTGAGGTTATGGTCTTGGATATCGACGAAGAGCGTCGCCGTATTTCTCTTGGTATCAAGCAGTGCACCCAGAACCCTTGGGATGCCTTTGCTACAGATCATGCCAAGGGCGACAAGATCTCTGGCAGTATCAAATCAATCACCGATTTTGGTATTTTCATTGGCCTCGATGGCAACATCGACGGCTTGGTCCATCTGAGCGATATCAGCTGGAACGAGACCGGCGAAGAGGCCGTGCGGAGCTATAAAAAAGGTGATGAGATCGAGACCGTGATTTTGTCTATCGATCCCGAGCGCGAGCGCATCTCACTGGGCATTAAGCAGTTGGAAGAGGACGCTTTCTCGCTTTACGTCAGTGACAACGATCGCGGCAGTTTGGTCACGGGCACTGTTACTGAGGTCGATGCAAAGGGTGCTACCATTAAACTCTCCAATGAAGTTGATGGGTACCTCAAGGCCGCAGATATCAGCGTTGATCGTATAGACGACGCGCGTTCGGTACTGAGCGTGGGCGAGACCGTCGAGGCGAAGGTCATCAATGTGGATCGCAAGAATCGTGGGTTGGGCCTATCGATTAAAGCGAAGGACATGGATGATGAGAAAGAGGCGGTGGCATCTCTGAAAGAGCAGGATGAAGTCTCTTCGCCGGGCACGATTGGCGATTTGATCAAGGCGCAAATGGACGATCAGTAAGTTTTTATCCAGTCTACCGAGGCCGGCTTTATGCCGGCCTTTTTTTTATTTGGCTGGCGCTTGGAGAGCTGCCAGAAAAAGCATTTTAAAATTAACGACTTGCCAATGAATGAGGTGTCGGCCAGAATACCGAGGAGGATGGTCGGAGCGTAGCCATGACGCGTAGTGAATTGATTGATTTGATGTCCGAAAGTCAGGGCCAATTGAGCCCCAAAGACGTGGAGCTGGCGGTCAAGTTGCTGATTGATCACATGGCGGAGACCTTGTCCTCCGGTCAGAGAATCGAGATTCGGGGTTTTGGCAGTTTTTCTTTGCACTACCGCGAGCCGAGACAGGGCCGCAATCCGAGAACCGGTGATGCCGTGTCATTGCGGGGCAAGCATGTCCCTCACTTCAAGCCCGGAAAAGAACTGCGGGAGAGGGTCAACCGAGCCGTCAGATCGGGGTTCTGATCAATGCAACTCCTTAAGCGCGGGCTGATGCTCATTACCGGCATATTGGCGGTGGCGCTTGGGGGGATGTTTACCGTTCAGAATACCGAGAAGGTGCCGCTGGATTTACTGGTCGTTCAGCTTCCGCCCCAGGCGTTGGCGATATGGATCTTGCTCGCTTTGGCAGTGGGCGTTTTATTGGGCTTGCTATCCAGCGCTTTACTGCTGATGGGTCGTGGCGCCGAGGTTCGGCGACTGCGTAAGCAAAACGATCGGTTGGTGACAGCTGCGGGAAGCCACTCGAGTAATGATCCTAAATAACGCGCTACTGCTACTTCTTCTGGTGCTGGCCATTACAGCCGGTTGGACGCTGGCCAGAGCAGGTTTGCGCTTTGGTGGCCCAGAGCAGGCGCAGCTTCCCTCACAGTACTACCGCGGATTTAATTTCCTGCTCGATGGTGAGGAGGAGGATGCGGTAGACGCCTTTACCGAGGCGTTGGCGGTCAACGAGGACACCCTCGATACGCATATCGCGTTGGGTAGCGTTCTCCGGAAGCGCGGCGAAGTGGATAGAGCCATCAGAATCCACCAAAGCTTATTGGCGCGTCCTCAACTCACAGAAGTGCAGTTGCATCAATCTCATTTGGAATTGGCCCGAGATTTTATTGCTGCTGGCCTCTACGACCGAGCCGAAAAATTGCTGCTGGACCTGATTAGTCAGTCTTCGGATCTGCGCCAAACCGCCCGCAGACATTTGCTGGAGGTTCATGAGGCTCAGCGTGACTGGCAATCAGCGGTCTCAATAGCCGAAGCGTTGATTGACGTATCCAAGGACGAGGAATCAGCGGCAGGTAACCTGGGGCAGGCGGCGCATCAACTCCGGAGTCACTATCTCTGCGAACAGGCAGAGGCCGCATTGGATAGCGGTGATGCGAATGGCGCTCGTCTGCTGTTTGAGGACGCGTTAAGAGATAATGCCGAGGAGTTTCGCGCGCTGATGGGACTGGTCAGATTGGCGCTGTCTGAGCAGGATACGCAACAGGCGCTGGGGCAATTTGAGCGGATCATCGACAGCGGTCGCGCCAGCGCGCCGGATGTGTTGTCACTGCTTGCCGAGATTTGCGCAGAACAGAGCGATCCGACGTTGCAGCTCAATAGCCTGCGCCGTTACTACGCGAGACAACCTTGTTCTCTTTTAGCTCGCGCCTTGGCACAGCAAATAGAAATCCATGAGGGAAAGGCTCAGGCTCAGGCCTTTTTGCGTTCAACCTTGGAGGACCACCCGTCAGCTTCGATTGCCGCCTCTCTGTTGTTAGGTGAGACGACAGCAACATCACCCTGTCCTGAGCGGCCTATTCTCGAAGCTTTCGCCGACACGGATGCCGGATACCGCTGCGACCACTGTGGTTTTTCTGGTAAGTCACGACACTGGCGCTGTCCGGGCTGCAGACATTGGGACTCGATCCATTATTTGGGTGCCTTTCTGGAACATCCCAATGGGTGATGCCGGGCCGAAAATCATTGTGGCGATGGACTTTTCCTCAAGCCAGGAAGCGTTGCGGCTGGCCGCCCAGCTCGATCCGAAAATGGTGCGGCTCAAAGTAGGAAAACAGTTGTTTACCTGTGCCGGACCACCGGTGGTGACTGCGCTGCAGGATTTGGGATTCGAGATATTTCTGGATCTCAAATTTCATGATATTCCCAATACCGTCGCTCAGGCGGTGTCTGCCGCGGCAGATCTCGGAGTTTGGATGGTTAACGTGCATGCGACGGGTGGCTCGCGCATGATGTCGGCTGCCCGAGAGGCCTTGGCTAACTACTCTCAGAGACCGCTGCTCATCGCGGTTACTGTATTGACCAGTATGGCGCAGGAAGACCTGGCGGAGCTCGGTTGGGATGCGGCGCCGATTGACCGAGTCACGCATCTCGCGCAGTTGGCCGCAGCCTCTGGCTTGGATGGCGTTGTCTGCTCTGCCGCCGAGGCCGCTGTTTTGTCCGAGCGACACCAGACCGGGTTTTGTCTCGTGACACCCGGTATTCGCTTGGCCGGCGACGACGTGGGTGATCAGAGGCGGGTCGTAACGCCGGTCGCGGCGATCGCTGCCGGTGCCACCCACCTGGTGATCGGCCGTTCAATTACTGATGATCCTGATCCAGCAGGCAAAGCCCGTGAGATTCAGTCTTCAATTAACAACATTGCTGCTCATTAGGGCTCAGGGATAGCCCCTGATCTGCGCAAATAAAAATGGCTCCTCCACAGTGAGTGGTGATTCCGCTAGCGGGATCGCCTCTCTTTAACTCGTGGAGCAATATCCTATGAATACACTGATTTCTAATACTCGGCTAACGGAAGAACTGGGTGCAAGGCAAACGGGGCAGGGTAGCCTTTCGCTGGGCAAGTACCTCAAAACTGTTATGTTGAGCATTGGGTTGCTGGTGATGGGGTTTACATCGGCCCTCGCTACAGCGGATGAACCCATCAATATCAATTTGGCGAGTGCTGAGGTCATGGCAGAAGCGTTACACGGCGTTGGCATAACCAAAGCTCAGCGCATCATCGAGTATCGAGAAGCCCATGGGCCCTTCGAACACATCGAAGAGTTGGCTGCGGTTCGGGGTATTGGCCTCGATACGGTGGAGAAAAACCGCGATGCCATTCGCCTTCAGTAAGCGTATGTGGAGCCGGGCGCCTTGTTGCTACTGACAGGCGCCACGGGCTATCTGGGCAGTGCTGTCGCGGCAGCACTCTCCGCCAGCGATCAAGGTTTTCGATATCTCGGGCGGAGGGAAGCGTCGGTTTTGGGCGCTGACTGGGTTCCCGGTGATTTGTCCGATATCGGGGCAGTTGCTCCTGACGTATTCAAAGACGTGAGCGCCGTGATTCATTGTGCCGGCCTCGCGCATCGGGCGGCGCCTGAGCGGGATTATGATCAGGTCAATGTGAAAGCCAGTAAAGCATTAGCGCAGCTGGCGAAGAACGCAGGGGTACGCCACTTCATCTACCTGAGCTCTCTCAACGTTGTTTCTGCGGGGTTCGCCGATCCGACCGCATCCTCTGAGGTGATCTCACAACCAGCCGAGGCTTATGCGTGTTCTAAATGGCTAGCGGAGACGGCGCTTCGGGAAATCTGCTGCGATGACGACATGGCACTCACGGTGATTCGACCCGCGCTCCTGTTTGATAAGACGCTAACCGCTAATCTAGCGACCCTCGAACGGATGTTAGCGTGGTGGCCCTTTTTATTGCCGGAAACGGGGTGTCGTTCGCTCGTGGGAAGACCGGATGTGGTCAAGCTAATTTTGGCATGCGCAGAGGGGAGGGCGGGAGCGCCGGTGGGGCAGCCCGTGATCGCCGCGACAGATGGTGAATGCTACACCGCTCAATCCATTTCACGATTATTGGCTCCCGGGCGAGCCCAATGGGCCGGCGGGGGTTTTTCGATGCCGCTATGGAT
>Ga0255772_10001468_pt1 | contig 23580 bp, 38 predicted proteins | sample 071ome_34_FD_179970 | JGI IMG/M metagenome (GOLD analysis project Ga0255772, IMG submission 179970) | Coastal salt marsh microbial communities from the Groves Creek Marsh, Skidaway Island, Georgia - 071411BT metaG (version 2) | ecosystem: Environmental > Aquatic > Marine > Intertidal zone >...
CCACTAAAATTAGTTGAAATACAATACGGTACAAACTGTATTGAAGAGGATATAGAAAGAAAATGAAAGTATTTGTAGGATACGATACAAGAGAAGACATTGCTTATCAAGTTTGTAAGCATAGTATCGTGAGCAAACAGCCACAAGCGGAAGTACATCCGCTAAAACAAAATGAATTAAGAGAAGCAGGATGGTATACCCGTCCTATTGACAAACTAGGATCTACAGAATTTACGTTTACACGTTTTCTAATACCAGAGCTTACTAACTTTAATGGTTGGGCATTATTCATGGATTGTGATATGATCCTCACCACAGACATCAAAGAATTATTTGATCAAGCAGACGATCGTTATGCTGTTATGTGTGTACAACACGATTATAAAGTACAGGAAGGTTTTAAGATGGATGGACAAAAACAAACTGTGTATCCTAGAAAAAATTGGTCAAGTGTTGTACTATGGAACTGTGGTCATCCTAGTAATAAAGTTCTTACAACAGATTTAGTTAATGATGAAACTACTACAGGCAAATATCTACATAGATTTGCTTGGTTGGATGACAGTGAAATAGGCGAACTAGATCACACATGGAACTACCTAGTAGGTGTGTATGATGATATTAAAACTCCTAAACTAATACACTATACCGAAGGCGGACCGTGGTTTGAAAATTATAGAAACGGTGAATTTTCTCGTTTATGGAAAAATGAATTACAGGATATGATGAATGGCTAAAGACGCTGGCAAAAATAAATTTAGGATGCACATAGAATATCCAGATGGTACAGTACATCAAGGTAAAAAAGATTTTAGGTACTGGACAGATTATATTGGTATCACAGACTTTGACTACACAGGAAAACGTGTACTTGATATTGCTACCAATGAAGGATGGTGGGCTTTTTGGGCCGAAATGAATGGTGCTGAATATATTGAAGCCAGCGATGTAGAGCGAGGTGAAGATTATGATTGGGGTGCTGAAAAGGATTGGGATTGGATTAATAAATTAAACGCCAATAGAGGTGGCAGAGATGTATTAGAATTTCATCATAAAAATTTAAACAGCAAGGTTGTTGTTAAAAAAGAAAGCATATACGAAGCAAAAGGTGAATTCGATGTAATTTTTGCTCATGGTTTAATGTATCATCTAAGACATCCGTTACTAGCAATTGATAACATGTATAAGTGTTGTAAAGGTATGTTTATATTTGAAACATTTGTTGATATTAGAAATCCTGATCAAGAAACTGCTGAATCTAAATTTTATAGAACTACTGAACTAGGTCCTATATCTAATTGGACTGGAGCAACAACAGCATGTTATAATAGTTGGCTAAAAGACGCAGGATTTAAAAATATATTTTACACAGATTCAGGAGCAGGCCCGTTAGGAGAACCTCGTCAAATATTCATAGCGTTAGTAGACGACACATACAAAGATTTATTTTTGAAAAATCCTAACTTACATTATTGTGATAATGATTATTGGGAACGTGTATTAACTAAGACACATTTTAATTATTTGAAATGATTATATCTCACACACATAAATTTATTTTTGTAAAAACATTTAAAACTGCTGGATCTAGTATAGAAAAATATTTGTATGACTACTTGAATCAAGATGATGTTATTACAGGTGAGGAAAAAGAAAATGTGCCAACACAGAATACTAAAGCAGTTAGACACAGAACAGCAAGTTGGATTAAAAAATGGTATCCAAACGAATGGAATACATATTACAAATTTAGTGTAGACAGAAATCCTTGGGATATGGCAGTAAGTTGGTTTCACTGGATGAAGTACGCAGATAGAATTCAAGATACTAATTTTGATTCTTGGCTTCGACAGGCAAACTATAATAATTTAAAAAATTGGAATCGTTATACTATTGACGATGAAATAGTTGTTGATAAAGTACTACAATACGAATTGTTACATGAACAAATACAAGATATTCCTGTACCCTATAATAACGAACTATTAAAAATATTTTTAAAGAGTGGTCATAAACCTAAAGAAAAAAATTATAGAGATTTTTATACTGACGAAACAAGTAAAATAATTGAGGACAATTTTCAAGAAGTAATAAAACTATTTGGATATAAATTTAAATGATATTTTTAAGTAAAAAAGGTGAAGACCAGTATATAAACGAGATGGCAAAAGGTTTTAATACCACGCCTACTAATACAGAAGGATTTAATTATAGCGATAGTTTCGACCCTATTGTACTACGTGGTATACTTAAGAAAAAAATTATGTTTAAGTGTTGGGATGATAAAAGAGATTTTTACTATGTAGACACAGGATACTTTGGAAATGAAAAAACACCTAGCAATCCTAACGGTTGGAAATACTGGCATCGAATTGTAAAAAATAATCTACAACATGATAAAATTATTGATAGACCCGACGATCGATTTAAAAAGTTTGATAAAAAAATACACGGATGGCGCAAGTCCGGACGTAAGATTTTAATTGCCATGCCAGACGAAAAACCAATGAGATTTTACAATGAAGATAAAACTCAGTGGTTGGAAAAAACAATAAAGGCAATTAAAGAACATACCGATCGTCCAATCGAAGTTAGAGATAGAGCTAAATTAAGATTACATAGAATAAATTCAACATTAGAACAAGCATTAAGTGATGATGTGTTTGCTTTAGTAACATATAACAGCATTGCGGCAACTGAAAGTATATTTTACGGTATACCTGCTTTTACACTTGCTCCAAATGCGGCTAGTCCTGTGTCACTACAGGATTTAAGTCAGATCAATAGTCCATACTATCCAGATTCTGATAAAGTATATAAATGGGCCTGTCACTTAGCCTACGGACAGTTTCATTATAATGAAATGAAAGACGGCTCATGGTGGAGAATAATAAATGAAAGTTAAAGTATTTTTAGAAAGTGCTGGAAATTTTGAAGAAAGAGACATTCTAAAAAATTTCTATGAAGGTATTAAAAAATATGAAAATAAAACCTCTGATGTTTTTACAGAACAACTAACAGTAGAATGGGCATTAGATACCCTTTGGGAACCATGTGACATTGCTGTTATATTAGGAAGCTGGAAAGATAGAGCAAGACCTTGGCATGTTATTAGAAATGCTGTAGCAAAAAATGCTCCTACATTTATTGTTGTTGAAACACCGTTACTTGGAAGAGTGATGTTTGAGAAAAATACTCAACATAGAATCGGTGTTAACGGATTTTTAAATAACTCGGGCACATTCTATGCTAGTAAGCATGGCAATGATAGACTAAAAGATCTAGGTATTGATTGGAAAGGTTGGAAAGAAAACGAAAACGGCCACATTGTATTGATGTTACAATTACCCGGAGATGCTAGTTTAAGAAATATTGACATATATGATTTTGGAAGATGGGCCGTAAAGAAAATAAGAGAAGTATCAAACAAAAAAATTATTGTTAGAACACATCCAGGACATAATCCAAAAGGACTTGATGAAGTACACAGATTTATTTCTGATATTTCACTAATGGAAGATCCTAATGTATCGATTAGGATCGGTTCAAAAGATAAAACATTAGAAGATGATTTAAAAGGTGCTTACTGTACTGTATCATATAGTAGTGGAAGTTCTATTGACTCTGTACTAGCAGGTATTCCTACTATAGCATTAGATCCAGGTAATTTTACATATGGCATTTCTAGTAACTTTATTGAACACATTAGTGGAAATAATTTAAGAAAAGCTGGATCAAGTGATATTAGTCAGTGGTTAAACAATCTATCATATAGTCAATGGTCTGTTGATGAAATGCTTAGTGGTAGAGTTTGGCAACACCTTAAACCTATTATTGATGAAAAAATTATTGAAGCACACACTACAAGACGCAAGGGTAAAAAATGAAGTTTGTAGCATATTTGGCCGGTTGTCCGTCTGGTCCAAAAAATCAACATAAACATAAAATACTCTGGGACTTTGTACAAGGAGTCAACACCCAAGGTGACCAAGGTATACTACATCAGACTAGAGAACTAATTGACAGTGATGTAGCATTTATACAAGGTTGGGTACATCAAAATAGTGGTACCACTCCGCACCTTATGCTTAGAAAAAGTGTAATACAACATCAACATGCTAAAAGAAATAAACTACTTGTAGCAGACAGCAATCTGTTTAATTATATCGATGGCAACGCTGTGAAAGATTATATTAGATACAGTTTTGATGGAGTATTTCCTACTACAGGTAATTACTTTGATTCAATAGATTATGAAATAGATCCAGTGCGTTGGGAAAAGATATTTAAAAATAAAGGAATTACATTAAAGCCTTGGAGTAAAAAAGGCGATCATATATTAATATGTACACAGCGAAACGGCGGATGGAGCATGAAAGGTTTGGATGTACCTACTTGGTTAGAACGTACAGTCAACGAAATACGTCAGTATACTGATCGTCCTATTATTGTAAGAGGACATCCGGGAGATAGATATCATCGTCAGTATATTGATCGTAACAAATACACACTTTCGTCAAGTCCTTTAATAACACACGATTTTAAAAACTGTCATGCGGTAATTACATATAATAGCAGTCCGGCAGTTGCCGCGGCAATTGAAGGTATACCTGTGTATGTTACTGATCCTGATGTTAAAGTTAGTCAAGCATCGGCAGTAGCAAATACTAGTTTATCAACAATAGAAAAACCGGCAACATTTGAAAGAGAGGAATGGCTACAGAAACTTGCTATGAGTCATTGGAACTCACTTGAAATTAAAACTGGTGAAGCATGGAGACACATTAGGAGATTTGTATGAGCGATCTAGAAAAAATTAAAAATTTATTAACATATACAGTAACAAGTGGAAAGTCATACAATGGTCGCAATCACGAAACCGGATATCATACTTTAACAATTAATGGACAAGTATTACCCGGACAGAGAAATCCTGGAATGAGATTACAAACAGTAAATTATGATTTTACAAATAAAGTTGTATTAGACATTGGAAGTAATCAAGGTGGCATGCTGTTTGAAATTGCTAATAAAATTAGATACGGCATTGGTATTGATTTTGATCCACGACTAGTTAATGTTTCAAATAGAATTAGTAACACAAACAGATATAATATTGACTTTTATAATTTTAATTTAGATAAAGAAGATTTTAATTTAATTAACAGTTTAAACAGAGAAAATAAAATTGATGTAACTTTCTTACTAGCAGTGTGTATGTGGATTAAACCTTGGAAAGAACTAATTACTTGGGTAAGTAGAAATTCAACACATTGCTTATTTGAATCTAACGGAAAGTCTAAACAGCAAAATGAACAAATAGAATATTTAAAGACTGTGTTCAAAAGCGTTGAAGTACTAGCAGAATCAAGTGAAGATGATCCGAAGCAGAAAAAGAGAAAGTTATTATGGTGCTCGAACTAAACGGAAAAGTTACTCCTGGTAAAGGAGAATCAACCTTGTGGATGCCTCGCTATCTTCCGAATTTATTTCCAGGTACATTAAATGTTATACTTGATGAACCAAGACCAAAAATTAACTGGGCAAAGACATATAGAACAGATATAAATTTAAAACCTTTATATGTACATCCTTGTAAGATAAATGGTATTAAAGGTTATATGATTGCTCCGCCAATGGCAACATCAAAAAATCCAAAAAAAGATGTTAAGAATCCTTACCTCATAGAACTAGGACACGAAAAGAAATTGAGAGATCTTCTTAAATTAAATGACGGTGATACTGTTCGAATTGAAATAGAATTTACGAGTCCCAAAAGGACGTCCTGGTAAGACTTTTCTTTCCGTCTTTCTTAATTAACGCTTTACCCATTATGTAATTGTGTATCTGCATAGTTACATAGTGTACATTAATTGCGTTATCAGCAGGTAGATAAGTTTTGCTATATGTTTCAACTAGTTTATGTGCAGCATGCGGTTTTATTGCGTAACCACAACAGCCCGGCATTGAACTTTGTTTATAAATTGAAGCATTTGGATCTCCTTCTGGATTTTCAAGATACTTTATATACTTCGCACTTTTAGCAGGATGACCAAGTGCTACAATTAGAATGTCTTTCCAATCAATTGGCACAAACGGTCTTTCTATAACTATATCATCTTCAAAGATAATAATAGGTTCGTCTAGTTCAACACACTTTTGCCAAAGTCTGTAATGGCTATAAAAACAACCTTTAACGCCTGGAACTGAAACTTTTGCTTTTTGTTTTTCATCAGACCACGCATTTTCACTAGCGCCTTTAATTCCAACAGGATGAAGTGTTCTCCCTTCATCTTCCATCATTTTAACAGCATCCCATCCATAGGTGCCTTCAAATAACTCTGCTTCCATACCAAGATTATGTAATTGTTGTTTGAGATTAGTTGCTGTATTCAGTGATGCTTCTATCTTAGATAGTGTTATTATAAAACTTTTCATATGCTTCTTCAAAACCGTCTAACTTGTAATAAGTTTCTTCCATATACCAAACTCTTTTGAAATAACTTTCATAACAGTCCATTATACATTGTTCACTTGTGTTTAGATGACCTTTAACTAACCAAAAAATTCTAAATGCTTCTTTGCGTTGTTCTAAAGTCATTGCCAATACTTTTCAGTTCTTTTAACACGTAGATCTTTTGCTAGACTTTTACCTGTTGACTTTCGGTCTCCTTTAAGATGATCTAGATACGCACCCCATTCACAATTAATAAGTGGGTGTCCTTCACCTTTAATAATTCCTGCGCTCCAATTACATTCTACTGGCTGTGTTCTTTTACGTACATCATCAAACACAAAACTATCATGCCATTCTTCTAATGTAAAAATTCCATTTTCTGCGTCATCATACATACGTTGAAATTCATTTAAAAATCTATGTGTGCCTATGGATTTTAAATTCATAGAATATAATCCACACTCTGAATACTTGCCTTGTCTACCTAAATAACAAATATCAACATTCTTAGGTACTAGTTCTTCTAACCGTTCGTGTGTAATAGGACTATGGCAAACGGTATCAGCATCCATCCACATAAGAATATCGGCATTAGATCTCTTTGCGCAATCAAATATTGAATATACTTTGTGAGCAAAGCGTATGGCTTGCCATTTAAAAGGCTTGTGGCTATCTTTGCGACTTGCTAGTCTAGGAACTCCACTAATGTCTCCATTTGCTTTAGGTACATCTTTCCACTTCTCTACAAACTTTTCAAGATCGTTGCTTTCTCGTAATACAAATAATCTTCCATCACATCTTTCATCAACAGTGGCTTCTTCAATATAAACCCATAGCTCAACCTGATCTGGCCAGTTTTCTAAGAACGTGTTAATCATTCTTTTTCCGTACTTGTCATATCCTGCCTGATGAAAGGTTGTAACAACAGCAAATTTACGTTCCATAGTTTCTCCTATAATATGCTACTATTTATAAACCCAATAAAATGGTGTAAAAGTTCTTGATTCTTTTGCTGTTTGGTGTTAATATAGTTAAATGTTAGATTCTACCTACATTGAAGATACGTTCATGGCAATGGGCGATTTGATTTTATCAGGATCAGTCTCTTATCAGCCACAAGACTACAAACCTATTCTTAGTTTTAGAACTATAATTAACAACGGCGATTTGTTGACTGAAAAGCAAGGAAAATTTATATTAATCTTAATAGGAAAATATAAAAAACAAGTAGAACAATTACTACAGGTATCTATTGATGTTGAAACTCTCAAATGGAGGAATTCTTTTAGGGTAATAGATTATTCAAAGTCATTAGAAATAGATTCTAATGATTCAGGATATCCTTGTGCTGTAATGAAATTTCCTTATAACTTAAAAGACGAATTTGAAAAAAGATTTGGTAATAATTTTCCTTACAATCATAACAACAAGACACGCGAAGTTGCTTTACTAGATGTTAATCCTATTGACTTATTAGACTTTTGTAATCAGCATAAATTTAAAATTAGTAATGATTTTATAGACTATGTTGAAAAAGTTGAAGAAGTATGGTCTAGTGAAAATGATATCATTCCGTATAGTATTATTGAAAACGATCATGTTCATTTAGTAAATGCTTCTAAGTCTGCTGAAGAATATTTTTTCAAAAACAAGCATAACAATATTAACAAGGATATTTTTCTAGCAAGACAGTTAGGGTTTCCTTTGAAGTCAGAAATTAATTCACCAATTTTTAATTTGTGTTCGGATACTTCACATACACACTTTTGGACTAATAGCTTTTCTGTTGTTGCTGACCTTTTGGCAAAATTAGATTTAGAAAAAGTTGTTATAGTACTCGATAGACAGTCTAATGTACAAGAGTTTATTGAGGAAATGATTGACAATCTCACTAAACAGTGCTATAATATTGATAATATTAGAGTTTGCTTCCGTGGAGCAAATAATAATGACGAAGGAAAAGAATTTAATAAGTGGATTAAGATGAAAGGTATTGGTGGCAAAATCGAAACAGGAAAGATATTCATTTTTAAACATACCGTGGCAAAATGGGCAAAAAAGTCTGATTTTGTTCCTCAGCTAATGGTAAGTAATAGCATATATGAACCCACCAATGTATCAACACGTAACTTTTTGAAATCTTGTCACGCTAGAATTACAGTTAGTGATGTTGTCCCAACAACACGTAAGGAAGATAAAATTGCCAAGTTGTAAACTAATAATCAAAGATGAAGTCAATATTAAGATAGAAAACTTGGCTTTAGAAACACGTAGAAAACTTGCTAACAAGTTTAAAGTAGACGTTCCGTGGGCAAGGTATCAGCCTTCATATCGTTTAGGTAGATGGGACGGTACTGTAGCATTCTTTGGTATTGGTGGCACAGGCTATATGTGTCACTTAGAAGAAATAGTTAACACATTAGTTGACAGTGGTTACGAAATTAACGTAGAAGATCAAAGGCATCCAGTTGATTTACAATTCACAAAAGTTACTGAAGACTATTGGGGTGATACTTGTTGGCCTAAAGGACATCCAGCTGAAGGACAACCTATCAGGCTACGTGATTATCAAGTAGAAGCAATCAATAAATTTTTAGAAAATCCACAATGCTTACAAGAAATTGCCACAGGTGCTGGTAAAACTATTACTACAGCAACACTAAGTAATTCAATTGAAAAATATGGACGTAGTATTATTATTGTACCTAATAAAAGTCTTGTAGAACAAACTGAAGAAGATTATATTAACTGTGGATTAGACGTAGGTGTTTACTACGGAGATCGCAAAGAATTAGGTCGTACACACACGATCTGTACTTGGCAAAGCCTAAACGTGTTAGATAAAAAATCTAAGAATTTTGAAGATGCTATGACGTTAAGAGAGTTCTTTACAGACGTAGTAGCAATTATTGTTGACGAAGTACACCAAGCAAAGGCAGAAGTCCTTAAGAATATATTAACAAGAGATTTAGCAACTTGTCCTATTCGATGGGGATTAACAGGCACAATACCAAAAGAAAAATTTGAAAGTGAGAGTTTACTAGCAAGTATAGGTCCAGTTATTGGACAACTATCTGCTAGAGAATTACAAGAAAAAGGCGTCTTAGCAAACTGTGAAGTTAAGATTTTACAAACTATTGAGATAAAAGAATTTAGAGATTATCAGTCAGAATTAAAATATCTTGTTACAGATGAAGATAGAGTAAAATGGATGGCAGATAAAATTAAAGATATATCTCAAACAGGAAATACACTTGTACTAATTGACAGAATTGAAACAGGAAAAAAATTATTAGAAAATATTCCTGAAGCAGATTTTGTTAGTGGTACAGTTAAGTCAGCAGAAAGAAAAGAAACATATGACGAAATCAAAACAAGCGATAACAAAATTATTGTTGCGACTTACGGAGTGGCGGCTGTTGGGATTAATATTCCTCGCATCTTTAACCTTGTTCTTGTGGAGCCTGGAAAATCTTTTGTCAGGGTTATCCAGTCGATAGGACGTGGAATTAGAAAAGCAGAAGATAAAGACTTCGTACAAATTTGGGACATCACTGGCGGCACCAAATATGCTAAAAGACATCTTACACAGCGTAAGAAGTTTTATAAGGAAGCCCAGTACCCATTCAATATACAAAAGGTAACTATATGAGAATATTAACATTAGACAACAGAGCGTTCGACTTAAACGAATTGCCTGAAGATGTAGAGGAGGATACAAGATTTAGTGTACTGGATAATTCAACACCAACCGATCCAGATTTTTTCTTTGTTCCGTTAATCTTTTTAGAAAGTTTCAATGCGCCGGCTATTGTACTGCGTATTGGAGGAAACGAAATTCAAATGCCACTAGACTGGAGCATAGTTGTAGGCGACGAAGAGTGCGGAAATGATCCTGAAGTACTTCCTTTAACTAGCCTTAATGAACGTGGCTTTGATGCTTTGACGATAAATCCTATTAAAGGCTATAGAGCTGAATACATGCCAATCGAAATTGTAAATGTATATCAAGAAGTCAAATGGTATTTTCCAAAGATAAAAAACAATCAACTATTAACTATTCCATTGCAAAGTGATAGGTACAATCCAGACTGTGCTTTCTTTGTTAAGGAAATATCACGACAGTGTGAAACAATACAGTTAGAAAATTTACTATGACAAAAACCAAAGATCAAGAAAAGAAATACGTAGAAGAAAAAATTGAAGAATTTTTAGCACGTGGTGGAAAAATAACTTACTGCCCTCCATGTACTACAAGCGAAGAAGTAACGTACAAGCATAAGTTTGGACGTGGACGTAAAAAGAAAAAAGAGGACTAGAAGGTGACAATGAAAGCAGGCAAAGTATGGGGACAAACTGAACTTATTCACGCCAATGGTGTGCTTGAGTTTCATCGTATTGAATACAAAAAAGGGTTTAAGTGTTCGGAACACGAACACAAATATAAATGGAACGGATTCTATGTCGAGTCGGGCAAAATGATTGTACGAGTTTGGCAGGATGCGGATCAAGAAGGACTAGTTGATGAAACTATTCTTGGTCCAGGTGAATTTACACAGGTGAAGCCAGGTAAGATTCATCAATTTGAAGGCGTCGAAGATGGAGTCGCTTTCGAGCTGTATTGGGCAGAATTTAATCACGATGATATCGTGAGGCGTACTGTCGGTACTAAAGTGAAATAACACAAGGAGTAAACATGTTTAAATCACTATTAGATGGTGTAGATAAGACTTTAGTAAGAAATCTTGTAATTCTACACACACTTGTAATTGCTGTTAGTAATTACTTGGTAACAATTAGATTCAATGTATTTCCAGGCGCTGACCTGCCATTATTTGGTGAGTTTCCGTTAGCGGCCGCCGCATTTACATTTCCAATTGTTGTAGTAGCAACTGACTTAACTGTAAGGATGGTTGGTAAAGAAGCAGGTCGTGCTGTAGTAGCAATGGCTATTCTACCTGCGATTATTGCTTCAGTGCTTGTACTATTAGCACTGGGTGATGAACACGCATATAGAGTAGGTATCGCTTCCGGTACTGCTTATGCTGTTGGTACAATGCTTGACGTATATGTATTCCAACATATTAGAGAGAAGTACACAGATATGTGGTGGGCGGCACCAGCAATTTCGACTGTTGCGGCAAACATTATTGATACTTATACTTTCTTCTTTACAGCATTTGCTGGTTCAACAGATGCCGAAGGCAATTTAACTTGGATTGGTGAAAACTGGCACATTGTTGCTCAGAATAATACACTAACAAAGATTGTTGTAGGATTAATTGTGTTCCTACCAGCGTATGGCTTATTGCTTAACTACCTAAAAGGTAAGTTAAATGACAAAGCCAAGGGGTAAACTTATCCCTAACGAACCTTTGATATACGAGCGTGCCAACAATGTTGTGTACGCTCGATATCGAGACAAGCCGGAAATTCCTCGATGGGTAGTAGGCGGAGATCCGGCCGCTGTTCGTAGAGCGCAAGGTGATTTATTTGATTATGCTGAATGGCAAAATTTATGTGAATGCGCCGAAACGAACAGAACACTTAAAGATTTACTTGACAAATTAGTAGTAACGTATTATATTATTAAAGATGGAACAGAAACTAAAACTTAACGATATTCTTGGTGCTGTAGACTTGGGTGCTATTGATGTTTGGGATGACCTAACAGAAGCACAGCAAAAGTCTGTATCTTATTTTTTGTTGAATAGATATGTTAGTAATGTCAAGACAAAAGACAGAGACCTAGCAGAAAACTATGTAATTCTAACTAATGAGTTAATGAACAAAAACTTTTATGAAGTTTATAAACACCCTAAACTCATGTGGCAATTAATGTGTAGTTGTGGCAACGAAGATAAAAAGATTTTATTTCATGAATGGCTTGGTATCAAACGAGCTAAGGATGGATCTTCTAAAGCAGTAAAGTTCCTAAGTGAAATATATCCAAATGAAAAAATGGAAGATCTAGAACTACTAGCAAAAACTCTTAATAAAAAAGATCTTAAGCAAATAGCAAAAGATCATGGATGGGAAGATAAAAAGATCAATGAGCTCAAACTTTGAATGCGGATACTGCGGTAAAACATTTACCAAAGAAAAAACACTAGCAGTACATGTTTGTGAAAAGAAACGTAGACACCAGTCTCGTAACGAAAAACATGTACAAAGTGCTTTACTCGCATACCAAAAATTTTATGAGCATGCACAACGTACAGCCAAACCCAAGACATTTGACGAATTTGTAAGTAGTCCATATTATAATGCTTTTGTTAAGTTTGGTAGTTTTGTAGTTAACGCAAAGCCTATAAACCCTACACATTTTATTGAATGGGTCGTTAAGAGTGGAGTTAAATTAGATCATTGGTGTAGAGATGCTTTATACGATAGATACTTGTTAGATTTTGTGAAACAAGAATCAGCCGATGGAGCAATTCAAAGAACATTTACTACTATGTTAGAATGGGGGCAACAAAACGATACTCCATTTGAACATTACTTTTTATACGCAAATTTGAATCGTATCACACATGATGTAAAGGAAGGATTAATTAGTCCTTGGGTATTACTAAACTGTAGTAGTGGAAAGAAAGCACTAACTAATTTAAACGATGAGCAAATTGAAATTATATCAACTATTTTAGATCCAGATTATTGGAGAGCGACATTTCAACGTAAAGTTGCCGACCTTGAATTGGTGAAGGAAGTAATTAAGGAAGGCAATATACCATGAGTACAGAAAAGCCATTAGTAGACGATCATGTAAAAATGAAAGTTTTTATAGATGATTCATCTACTACAGTACAAGTAGAATTTAGCGGATTTAATGATGAAGAAGAATGCGAAAATTATGCTCAATTTTTAAGCGACACTTTACCATTATTATTATATGAATCAAAACAAATACAATGACAAAAGAACAAGAAATAAAAGAACAAGTAACAGTTTCGCCTAATATAATAGTTTCAAACCATGTAGGTCCAAATGGCGAATCAGTGGATAGAATATACGGCGGCGGCGTTAGCAGTCCTATTCGATTGGTTAATAAAGATTATACAATTTATAAAGGTAACATTTCTAAAGTATCAATTATGGTAACAAGTCAGGTTGACAATTCACGCTTTAGAAGTTATTGTTATAAAACAGATGATGGAAGATGGTTTGATAGAGGAGGTCTTCCGATCAGTAAACCTAAACAAACGGTAACAAATGACCAAGAAGACACAATACGAGAAGACGACACAGTACAATTCGAAGATACACACCAAGACTAAAGGTGGACTCGGATTTGGTATGAAGAAGGGCATTAAAACAGAGCTTTGGGAAACTAGTGGAGGACAACTAGCAGAAGTATTCGGTTGGAAATTGCCTCCACATATTCAAGCTCTTAAAGATGCTTATTTTAAAAAGAAAAGAAAAAATAAAAATGCCTGATATTGATATTGATTTCGCTGATAGAGATAAAGCTCTTGGTGTGTTCAAACATATCACAGCAAGTCGTGATCTCAAAGGTGAATTAGTATCTCATAATACAGGTGTATACCTACACAAAGTTCCTACTTACGCACCATCTAACTTATGTTCAGTTGAACACAAAACAGCAGAAGACATGGGTTGGTTTAAACTTGATTTTTTAAATGTTGGCATATATACTGATGTCAGAGACGAAGCCCACCTTAACAGCCTAATGGAGAAGAAACCAATATGGGACCTGCTTACCGAGCCAGAATTCAGCGACAAATTATTTCACGTCGCAGGACACAGTACTATACTAAAAACAATGAAACCGAGATGTATAGCAGAACTAGCGGCCGTTTTAGCTATGATCCGTCCAGCGAAGAGACATCTAATCGGCAAGAGCTGGAAAGACGTGATGAAGGAAGTGTGGACGAAGCCTGAAGGCGATGAATACTTCTTTAAAAAATCACACGCAACAGCATACGCGGTTGGCGTAGTTGTTCATATGAATCTGTTATGTGAAAAGTTTACGACTTCTTCGGAGTCCGAACAAGCGTAATTGATTTACGTTTAATTCTTTTTGTAATAATATTGTGAAGGCTTGTAACAGGGCCTAATACAATTTTAACATCTTTAGTAGCAAAGTTTCTAATAGCATGTTTATATTCTGCCATTTCTACAGACATAAAAATATTAATTGGCAGTTTTCTATTTGATTCCCACCACCATGCTTCTCCAAGTTCTAAGAATTGCTTCTTTTCTTCTTCGGAGCGTAACTGCTCGTAATCGTACATACTTGTTATTTGTGTATCCTGATTGATGATAATACCTACGAATTCTTTATCTACGTAGTTAATAACGGTCATATAAGGAAAGTTTTCTTGTGTTTGTTCTGATATTCTCATAGCATAAATATTATATAAATTAACAAGGGCTCCGTAATGCAACTTAATTCTAGTTATTTATACCCAATGAAAATAGAGTTTTACCAAAATGGAGACTCGTATATAACAGAGAGGTATCAACAAGTGTATCAAAGAACATTCTATTTGTATAAGGGTGTGGACAATCGATTAGACATCCACATGAAAAACAGCGACCAAAAAAGCAAAAACACAACAGGGCTGAGTCTTGTGTTTAATATTGTTGCTTCAGAAAGCGGAGAACTTGTAGCACAAAAAGACTGTACTGCTTATGATAGTACTTCAGGTCGTTACTTTGTAGAATTCAATGAACAAGAACTATATGATATCAAGGCTGGATTTTATAACTTCAGTTTACATACTGTTGACAGTAACGGAACTAAGAGTCCTGCTTTTGGTGATGCTAAACATGATGCTCGCGGACAACTCGAAGTAAGAGGAACGGAATATGGTAGAGAAATTGAAAGTACAGAAATTGACACTTTCAATTTAATGGGTGATGGTTACTATTACAGTTCTGTTGTAGATGCTCAACCACAATTTAACAGCAACACAGGATTACACACTTTAGCATTTTATATGAATGGTTTTAGTGGTGATGTAACTATTCAAGGTACTTTGGAAAATACAACCAGTCCAACAAAATGGATAGATATTGATACAACAACTTATACTAGTAACGACCTTACATACACAAATATAAATGGTGTTTGGAGCCATTTAAGAATAAAACATAATTTGGTTAACGGCACACTTGACAAAATACTATACAGATATTAAACTGTATATATGAGTGCGGTAATTGAATTATTCAATAGTCATCTTCCCTATAAGAAAAAAGAAACACCTAGCGGGTGGACTAGTTTCAATGCGCCGTGCTGTCACCACAGAGGCGAATCTCCAGATAAAAGACAACGAGGCGGAGTAAAATACAACGAAGGAGTTGTATTCAATTGTTTTAACTGTGGCTTTACTGCTAGTTGGAAACCAGGTAGACCAATTAGTAATAAATTAAAAAACCTAATGCGTTGGTTAGGCGCTCCAGAAGACGATATCAATAAAATGGTGTTTGAAGCACTCAGAGAAGAAGCACCGGAAAATAGAAATCGTTCAGCAAAAGAAATCATTACATTCCATAATAAAGAACTACCTAATGGCTCTTTACCTATACAAGAATGGATTGATACTGACTTGCCTAGAGAAGAAGAATCTAAACTAGCTGAAGTTGTTGCTTATCTTGTTAGTAGAGACTGTAATCCTACAGATGAAGATTTCTATTGGACCCCTGAACCTGGATTTAGCGATAGGGTAATATTACCATTTTGGTACGAGGAAAGAATAGTTGGTTGGACCGCACGAAAAATCAAAGATGGAAAACCTAAATACCTAAGTGATCAACACCCTAACTTTGTTTTTAATTTAGACAGTGTTACACAAGATCAAAGATACCTGTTTGTAGTTGAAGGACCGTTTGATGCTTTAGCAGTAGATGGTGTAGCACTATTACACAATGAAATAAATGAAGAACAAGCAAGATTAATTAATAAACTAGGAAAGGAAGTTATAGTCATTCCTGATCAAGATAAAGCAGGATCGAAGTTAATTACACATGCAATGAAGTATGATTGGGCAGTAGCATTTCCTACTTGGGACGAAGATATAAAAGATGCGGCAAGTGCTGTAGAAAAATATGGCTCTTTATTTGTGGTTTTAGATGCCATAAAAACCGCACAGGCGGGTAGTATTAAGCTCACCCTATATAAGAAAAATTTTGAAAAAAGGCTGGAAAATCATGCCCTAGCGGCACCGATATCGCAGTGATTTTGGCATGATTTTAAAAGATGGCATTTTAGGAGTAATTGTATGTTTAAACTATGGAAAAAATTTAAGGATTGGCTCGCTTACAGAAAGCGTATCAAAGAACTTAAGAAACGAGATCCTTTCATTTATAAATGATGACTGAATTTAAGATTGGAATATATAACCTACTAAAAAAGATAATAGGACAAAGCAGTTTAGCCCTAGCAGTGATCTATACGATTGGACACATAGTAATTGCTATGATCGTTAATAGATTAATAACAGGAGCAGAACTTGAACTTGCGGCACTAGATGCTATAGTAGAACCTATGATAAACGGAGTATGGTTTTACATACTTCATAAGGCATATAGAACATGGACATCTTAGTAATTGGTAATACTTCTGGAATAGGAAAGTTGTGCTATGAGCATTTTTCTACATCTGAAAATGTTGTAGGAGTGAACAGAAGTACACACGATTTAGAAGACGAAGCAGATATCTATCGTGTAATCGGTATGGCCGAAGACTTTGACGTTGTATTAAACATTGCCAAAGTTCAGCCAGCACAAAATTTAATTTTGCTAAAAACTTATGAGCGTTGGAAAATTAATAATCATAACGGTCATATCATAAGCATAGGAAGTATAGCAACAAACTTTGATAGAAATGATTTTAATGAATGGGTTGACAGTGATATGGTAACTTATCTAGCATACAAAAAAGAGCTAGAACAGATACACAACAGTCTAGCCAACAATCAGCCATTTGGCGATCAACCAAAAAGTACACTAATCAAACCTCTTAACATTGGGCAGAAGCCTGTACCTAGAGATGATGAACCGTATTGTACTGAATACGATATATTAGAATTAATAGAATATGTTGTTAATCACAGTTGTTGGTTAAGCACAATAGAAGTGAGGAAATTATGGTAACTTGGGGTGTAACAGCATTTAATCATGATACAAGCATAGCAGTAATAGATGACAACAATCAATTGGCGTTTTACGAACATGTTCGCGGAAAAGATATAGATGTAGATCTTGTTAAACGAGCAATTCGTTCAACTTACCAAGGACCTAGTCGTATTGCTTGGTTTGAAAGACCTTGGGTTAAAAAGACTAGACAGGCATACGCAGGTCAGTGGGATGCCGTTAAAGATACAAGAGTGTTGCCCAGTTGGTGGGCAAAAGTATGTAATGTAAGTTACGCTAAGATTAAAACGTATCCTCATCATAAATCACATGCAGCCGCCGGTTACCTTACATCACCGTTTGAAGAAGCAACTGTAGTTGTTATTGATGCTATCGGAGAATGGGATACAGCAACTATATGGCACGGCAAAGGAAATAAACTTACTAAATGTTGGAGTACACGTTACCCAAACAGTCTTGGATTGTTCTATAGTGCGTTTACTAAACTATTAGGATTTACACCAATCAGTGAAGAATATAAACTACAACAATTAGCATCGTTTGGAAATCCTTCACGCTACTACGATCGTGTTAAAAGTTATTTTGAGTTTCCAATGACGTTGCGAACTAGTTTACACAGAGGTGTATGGGATTGGGAGCTTGACTCAAAAGATGATGTTGCTGACATTGCCGCGGCAGTACAACAAGTGTTTACAGAACAAGTAGATTGGTTAATGGCTAGAGCATACTCTGAAACAAGATGTGGTAATCTTGTGTATATGGGAGGCTGTGCTATGAACAGTGCTTACAATGAAAAGTTAAATGATATGTGGCAACAGGTATGGAGTATTCCAAATCCAGGAGATCCTATGAGTGCTATAGGTGCCGCACTGCTTGATCGAAATATAAGAATCACTCCTGAAGATATTGGAGAAGTTAAACATTTAGATATAAAAATCACTTGATTTATTTAAAGGAAGAGCGTATAATAAAAACATGATAAAAGATTATGATTATGATATACAGAAACTGTATTTAGAAATGATGATGGCTGACGCTGAAACGTATGTACGTTGTCAGGGCATTTTTGATAGCAGTTTGTTTGATAGAAAATTACAAGAAGCGGCAGAGTTTATTCATACCTATGCTCAACAGTATTCAGTTTTGCCTGATTTTGAAATGGTAAACTCAACTTGTAAAACAGATTTAAAAGAGCCGGGCGAATTAAAAGATGGTCACATACAGTGGCTTATGGATGAGTTTGAAAGTTTTACAAGACATAAAAGTTTAGAGCGAGCAATTATTAAGAGTGCTGACTTGTTAGAAAAGCATGACTATGGGCAAGTTGAAGCAATGGTTAAAGAAGCAGTACAGATTGGACTTGCTCGTGATATGGGTACAGATTACTTTGATGATCCAAGAAGCAGACTGTTAGGATTAAAAGATAAAAATGGTCAAGTAACAACAGGCTGGCAAGCACTAGACAATAGATTGTTTGGTGGATTTAACAGAGGCGAACTTAATATTTTTGCTGGTGGATCAGGTGCTGGTAAAAGTTTGTTCTTGGCAAACCTAGGTGTAAACTTTGCTCTAGCAGGAATGAATGTAGTTTATCTTACACTAGAACTTAGTGAAGCACTTGTTAGTATGCGTGTTGACAGTATGGTAACAGGTATTGGTACTAGAGAGATTTTCAAGAACATTGATGATGTTGAAATGAAAGTTAAGATGATTGGCAAGAAGTCAGGTATGTTCCAAGTTAAGTATATGCCAAGTGGTAAAACAGCCAATGATATTAGAAGTTATCTAAAAGAATACGAAATTAAAATGGGCAAGAAAGTAGATGTACTGCTTGTAGACTATTTGGACTTGTTAATGCCCATTGGTAAAAAGATTAGCGCAGAAAACCTGTTTGTAAAGGACAAGTATGTATCAGAAGAACTGCGTAACCTAGCGATGGAGTTACAGTGTGTGTTTGTTACAGCATCACAGTTGAATAGAGGTGCTGTTGAAGAAGTTGAATTTGATCACAGTCATATATCAGGTGGCTTGAGTAAGATTCAAACAGCAGATAACGTGATTGGTATCTTTACAAGTAGAGCAATGCGTGAACGTGGAAGATATCAATTACAGTTAATGAAAACAAGAAGTAGTTCAGGCGTAGGACAAAAAATAGATCTAGGTTTTGACCTAGACACACTAAGAATTCATGATCTAGAAGAAGGCGAAGAAGAAGCACCAACACAACGTTCAAGTTCACTAATAAGTCAAATTAAGGCAAGAAGCTCAACAGTTGAAGAAGCTGATCCATCAGATGATCCAACTGACGGAGTTCCAGTTAAAAAAATCAAGGCAGAAGTAGGGTCATCAAAACTAAGGCAGTTTATCAATACCTTGGGTGATGACGATGAAGACTAGTTCCCATAAATTAATTGAATGGCCAATGAAACATGACCACTATGAAGTGGATTGGCCAAAGGTACGAAACAAACTAGGCAACGGTATTACCAATTGGTTACTAGAGCTAGATCCCACAGACGGCCAAGTTGTTATACTACATCAACCAGAACGTAAACGAGCAAGTCTAGCAGTTGAGTTTTACAACAAAGAAAGCGAAGATATATTTGTGAGTCTGTTAATAGGCTAAATATTACATGCGCTTAAATGATGTACTCAAAGAAGAAACAAAACGTTCAGTTACCGTAAACAAAAACCTAAATCCAAAACTTTGGGAAGGTGATCGTATGCGTGATGACGTACGAACTGCTCTTCTAAAAATTGGAAAACACTTTGAAGATTTTATTGGTGTAGACTTGCCTGTAGTAGATTACACAGTTACAGGATCAAACGCAAACTATACATGGAATGTGTATTCAGACCTTGATTTACATCTAATTGTACGCGGAGAAGTATCTGAGGAGCAGAGAGAGCTTTACACCGCTAAAAAGGGCTTATACAGCGAACAACACACCATTACAGTAAAGGGTATACCAGTAGAATGCTATGTACAAAGCATGGAAGAACCACATCATAGTACAGGCGTATTCAGTGTTGGACGCAACAAATGGATTGATGAACCAAAGAAAACCAAACCAGATATTGATGACGTAGCACTAGTTAAAAAGCGTGAAGCACTGCTACATGATACTACTAGAGCATTACTAGAACCCGAATTGGAAAAACTAAGAAAGATCAAAGAGCGTATTACCACAATGAGACGAGCAGGACTAGAACGTGCTGGAGAATGGAGTACAGAAAATCTAGTATTCAAAGATCTACGTAACCTCGGAGTTATTGATCAACTGGCAAACAAAATACGAGAGCTTGAAGATGATGAGCTTAGTTTGGAGCATGCCTAAGATGGACTTATCATTTATTACAGCAGATTTATTAAACAATATTAGTTGGTTTGATGGTATCATGTATATTGTACTTGGTCTCATTGTTTACGCAATCATTAGATGGATTAATAAAAAGATATGAACTGGCGTTATCCAACAACAGTAACCAGCGCAACATCAGACTATGTTGCCTGGACTACAGGAAATCTAGCAGGTGTAGATTTTGATCAAGTTCAAACAGTTGATCCTTTGATATCAGTTTGTGTTAACGTATCTGGTAGTACTAGCAGTTGGGATAACAATCCCGCAACGCCTACAGAGATACAAGATCAAATGAAAATCACAAGAAGTGCTCCACTACTAGTAACAGGTTTCAATCATAGTGTCACAGGCACAATCAAAGGCATTGAACTTGAAATTGTAGGACAACGATACAATAGAATCAGTGATTGGGATATACGTTTGTGGAATGGCGCAAAACTAGGCAACAACAAAAAGATCAAAATAGAACGCAACGATAGAGATCAACCCAACAACATTCCAAACACACAACTGTACGGTTCAAGTACAGACCTATGGGGAGCAGAATTAACTGCTACTATTATAAATGATCCAGGATTTGGAGTTTCAATCGAAATGGCCAGCCATCCTATTACACCACATCGCGACACAGTATACATTGACAGTGTTCGTATGCGTGTGTTTACTTAGAAACTATCTGTAGTGTAACACGCGGTGTGTGTCCAAAATTAGCACTGCCATGCTCACACTGATGATCCTCAAACTCATACACACCACCAACTAGATAATCGTCATACGTCCTTGTGCCTATACCAAACACATGTCCTGGTGCGGGAGGTGTAAGTGGTACCCATAGTCGTCTACCCTCTTCATGATCAAATGTATCGCGATGTGTAGGAAATACACAACCAGGATCTAGTCTTACAATCCACCAACGATAGCTCTCCACACCCTGTATGTGCCAAGGTTGAACTCCTAGTCCATAGTCATTAGGATAGTAAAATCTCCACTGTGCGCCAGGATAATCACGCTCACGTGTAGCATCTGCTAGTTGCTGTTTGCTGGCTGTGGCTGTTTCACGTCCAGGACGTAGTTCGCCGTTCATTGCGATTGTGCGTTCTACTAACCACGGTTGTAGTTGACTTTGTATGTTGTCAATCTGTTTCATATCAATATTTAAATACTATAAATAAACTAGCAGTTAAACGTGGAGAAAGCAATGAATGGAAGATTAGGAACAGCAGATCTAGTAGCAGGTGTATCTCAGGACGTGTATTCATGTCCAGCAGGTTACGCTGTAGCAACAGTAACAGTGGTCAATAGAGCAATTACAGAGTGCAACATAAAGATCGCAGTGTCTAGTTCAGTCTCTCCAAATCCCGAAGACTATATTGAATGGCAAACTGTTATTCCTGGTAAAGGACATATAGAACGCACAGGTGTTAGTCTAGAAGCGGGCAAATCAATCATTGTAGAATCAGACTCCGACAATGTAAACTGCGTGGTATGGGGCAGTGAGGTAGGCACATAACACAAAACTAACACCTCTACAACAAAGGTAGCAAGATGACAAAACATCTACATCTTATAGTAAGGGCCACCGTTGAAAAACCACAAACTGATCAAATACTCGCTAGACTAGAACTCCAAGACCTAATAGACCTAATAGACATGCGAACCCTTAGTGGACCGCATTCAGAATATGTACACACACCCGGTAATCGGGGCATGACCGTTAGTGCTATAATAGAAACCAGCCACGTAGTTATGCACACCTGGGATGAACAATCGCCAGCACTGGTACAACTAGACGTATACAGTTGTAAACAGTTTGAGTTACAAACTGTGTTTGATTGGTTTGCTCAGTACAAGCCTGTCAAGATAGAGTACAAGTTTTTGGATAGAGAGTCAGGTTTACGAGAAATATAATACACGTCGTGTAAATATTTCCATGAGCACACTGCACACATTTGGGTGTTCAATCACTCAAGGACACGCACTACCAGACATAGTAAACACACTCCGTCACCCAAACGGAGAACCTCTCACAGCCAGTGAAGTTGATGCGATGGGTGATAGAGCGTGGGAACAGATACACCGATACGAACCAAGTGATTGGGCATGGCCCAGTGTACTGGCCGCAATGCTTGACATGAAGTGTGTAAACCATGCTCGCCGTGGAGCCTGTTTCAATCAGATAGCACGGCAGGTAGCAGTAAACTACCGTAGCATACAGCCCACAGACACTGTGATAGTGATGTGGACATACCTAAGCAGAATCAGCCTACAGTGGCCTGCGAGAACCACAGTTCCATTCTGTACAATAGTAGACACAAACTTTGCTATGAAAACTGTAACAGCAGGATTCAACAAACTGTTTGGACTGAGCAGTAGTAGGGAAACAGGTCGAGACAGTGAACATCAAGACTGGATTGAACGCTCTGTGAAAACAGTGTACACAGATCCACGTGACACATGGGATCGCTACTATAACAGTCTAGTGCAACAGATCACAGTGGACGGCCTGCTAAGAAGTACGGGTGCTAGAGTAATACACACAAGTGTAGAAACAGAAACAGTGCTTGATCAACTGGATGAAGCAACAGAGGCGCTTGAACACAGTCTAAGAACAGAATACAAGATACCCGATCCACACGACTG
>Ga0255772_10001469_pt1:0-10000 | contig 23576 bp, 15 predicted proteins | sample 071ome_34_FD_179970 | JGI IMG/M metagenome (GOLD analysis project Ga0255772, IMG submission 179970) | Coastal salt marsh microbial communities from the Groves Creek Marsh, Skidaway Island, Georgia - 071411BT metaG (version 2) | ecosystem: Environmental > Aquatic > Marine > Intertidal...
TTCCTGGTGGAATTGGTAGACACGCTGGTTTTAGGAACCAGTGCTTACGCGTGAGGGTTCGAGTCCCTCGGAAAGCAAAGAAATAAAAAAAGAAGAAATCAACTTGTTTTAGTGCTATATTTATCTCTAAAAAAATGTTATAATATTAAATATTTATAATATATCAATAAGGAATATAGATCTTATGGCAGTACCAAAGAAAAAAATGTCTAAATCAAGAACTCAAAAACGTAAATCAGTTTGGAAGAGTCAAGCAAACCAGGTTGCAAAACAAGCAATTTCGAAAGCAAAATCAGCATTAAAAGAATTATTAGAAGAAACAAATTCATAAAAAATATTCTTCTAAGTCATCGTAAAAATAAAAAACGATTGATAAAAAATAATTGTTTCTATATGAATATATACCTAGAAACGATTTTTATGAAAAAATTACTACTTTATGTTTTTAACCACAGTTATCAAAGATTACTTAGATTCAATCGGGGATTTACAGTATACATGGGAAACTAAAGATAGCCTAATTCAATTATTTCCATTAATGATGAAATTTCTATTTTCGTCATTAAAAACAATTATTGTTTATTTGATTTCTTTTCAATGGCTTCGTGATTTTGTTTACCTACCAGTAGTTTTACCAAATTTGGCAGATCAGGCAATTAACGAGCGTTTTATTATTGCAAATTCACCAAATCTTTTAGAATTTTCAAGTTTTTCTAGTTTAAAAGAAAATTTATTAGTTACAGGTTTTTTAAACAGTTTTTTCTATAGTTTACCAATTAGTGTTTCTAGTTTTGTTATTCTTCGACGTGCAACTTTAGAAACAAAACAAACAGCATTTAGTGCAATTCTGGGAACATCACTTGGAAGAACCCTTTTTTTAGGAAGCATTATTTTTGGTCTTCGTTGGATTATGATTCCATGGGCTAAATTTGAACCACTTCCTAGTTTAGTTGGTTTGATTTTAACAGTAAATATTGCTCATACTTTTTTAAATGAAGGCGTCGTAAAGGGAGTTAATAAACCACTTATTAAATATGCGGGTTTTAACTTTTTACTTAGTTGGACTGAACAAACTATTTTCTTTCCTTATTTAGCGTCATTTGGAACTTTAGAAACATTATTTAATGTCAATTCCAATTTAAACACACAAAGTTTTTTATATTTATTTGGTTTTTTACTTGGCAACATTTTATTTTTAAGTTTATTTGCAGTAATTGCGATCCAGATGAAAACATTTTTCCAAAATGTTTTATTAATGGCGGAATTTAATGTTGAAAGAAAATTAAATTATTTCTTTGTTATCTCTTTATTAACATTCTCATTTGCTAGTTTTCCATACTATAGTATTGATTATTTAGCAACAGCACCTTTTGGATTTATTAAAAATGATCAAATCATCTTAGATGCACGTGATTATGCAAAAAATAAATTTCTAAAAAATATTTTTATGCAAGATCAACAATTATTACAAATTGCTTCTGTAACAGTTGATCAAGATGATTCGCGTATTATTGAATATTCGAACTATCAAACTGAGAATCGTGAAACAGGTAAAACACCAGAAGATGTTTTATATAAAGCACAATTTGATAATGTTACTCGTTTACAACGTCAACAACAAAGTGATCAAGAAGGTTCTGAAGCGTTACGCAATTTGTTAAATAAATTTTTCCCACAACAAAATGCTAACTCAACAAATCCAAAAATGAATGAAGAGGTTGTTTGGAGTGATGAATTTGATGAACCTGTTAATGATTCTTTACGTAATAATCGTTTCCGTCAAAAATATGTTGAACAAAATGATGAAAATAATGCAAGTTTAGAACAAGGACGAACTGCATTAGAAATGCTAACATTAGCACAATCTTTTAAAGATGCGAATATTGATCCTTCAGTCTATAATCCAACAGACGAAGAATTAGTTTTTAAACAACGTTATTACGATAACCCTGTTTATCAAATTTTATTAAAAACTGATATTAATAATTTTTTATCTGCACAACCAAAAGAATACTTTTTAACGGAATCCGAAAAAAGTAAGATTCAAAAAACCCGTCGTGCACTTTTTGCTTATGTAAATAGTCTACGAAAATATCAAGATATGCCTGAAGCACAAGAATTAAAATCATATCTTATGGGAGTAAAAAGTTATTCAAATCAGATTTATAATCACCAATTTAATGGAACATGGACTTTAATTAGACGTTTATTCCAAATTGATTCAAATCGTGATTTCACAAATGTTCTTTCTTTTGATCAACCATTATTTTCATCAAAAATGCAAAAACCAGATTTTTACCATGAGGAACTACAAAAAACTGGAATTGATGGTAATTTCTCATTACAAGCTATGAATCCCTTACCACTATATGCTGGTTGGAACGGAAAAACAAATCGTTTTGTTTTAACAACACGTTTTATTGATTTTAATAACACTAATAAAGGTTTTGTTGAATTTGATAAATCAAATGTAAAAGATTTTATTAATAATAATAGAAAGATTTATTTTACATCATGGCCTGTAACGACAGCGACAAAAGATAAGAATACAGCACATCATACTTTAGCGATTACAGATATTAGTTCTTCATTAAAATCAGATTTAGAACTTAAACTAGGTCAACAATTTAATCGTCTTTATTCCATTGAAAATAAAGATATCGAAAATTTACCAATTAATGTAATGACAACTGGTTCAGAAGACCGAACTATTACTTTAGCACCTAATCATGGTGGATGGTTATGGCCAGGAAAAAATTTATCTTTGTTTGATTAGCTTTATGTTTCCGAATTGTTTTAAAACAATTCGGAAACATACAAAATCCTCCTTTTTTATGCTTTACTTTTTACAAAGTATCATAAAAAATTTATTTAGAAGATTTACTTTTATTATAATGAATAATAATCTTTTACTGTTTAATATTGGAAAATAACTTTTCCAAAAAACCACATAATTTTTTAACTCAATATGGAAACTCTTGAAACAACTTTTGAAAATAGTGGTTTTATTTTTTTACTTTTAAATATGCTATTTTATTGGGCAAATTTGATTTTCTCAATTTTTTCTGAATTTCAAAAAAAATTTGCTATCACAAATACATTAACGTGTTTAACGTTATCTGCTTTGTTGTTAACACGTTGGTTTGTATCAGGGCATTTTCCTTTAAGTAATCTATATGAATCCTTAATTTTTTTAGCTTGGGCAATTCAATTTTTATTACTTGTGCTACAAAATAAAACAAAAAGCTTACTTCTTGGAGCAATTTTAACACCAGCTATTTTATTTACTTATACTTTTGCGACATTTTTATTACCAGATTCAATGCAAGCGCCATCACCATTGGTTCCCTCATTACAATCAAATTGGTTAATGATGCATGTAACAATTATGTTATTGAGTTATGCTGCTTTACTTACTGGTTCTTTATTAGCTATTGTATACTTACTTTTAGGTAAGTTTACGCCTAATAAACCAAATGATACACAAAATACACAAGAGAATAAAACCAGTTTATTAACAACTATTGATAATTTTAGTTATCGAATTTTAGGCTTTGGCTTTCCTTTATTAACATTAGGAATTCTTTCCGGTGCTATTTGGGCTAACGAAACTTGGGGTTCCTATTGGAGTTGGGATCCGAAAGAAACGTGGGCCTTTATTACTTGGTTAGTTTTTGCTATCTATTTACATTCACGTTTAATTAAAAAATGGGAAGGAACAAAACCAGCAATTATCGCTTCATTAGGATTTTTAGTTGTTTGGATTTGTTATTTAGGTGTCAATTTAGTTGGAAAAGGTCTACATAGTTATGGTTGGTGGGCATAAGCTTTTTAAATCACAAAAGAAAAAATAAACTTGCTTTTTTTTTTCATTTGCCATATACTAGTAATTGTAGTCCTGGGAAAAGGGTTGGTAGCTCAGTGGACCAGAGCACTCGGCTACGAACCGAGGTGTCGGGGGTTCGAATCCCTCCCTACCCGTTCCCTTTCTTTTAAAAATAAAAAATATGGAATCCAATTCGAGGGTCATCGTTGTTACTTCTGGTAAAGGAGGAGTTGGAAAAACAACATCAACCGCTAATTTAGGCATGTCTATTGCTCGTTTAGGCTATCGTGTTGCATTGATTGATGCAGATATTGGCTTACGAAATCTTGACTTATTATTAGGCTTAGAAAATCGAGTTCTATATACTGCTATTGAAGTTATTGAAAATGAATGTCGTTTAGATCAAGCATTAATTCGCGACAAACGTTGGAAAAATTTAGCTTTATTGGCAATTTCAAAAAATCGTCAACGTTATAATGTTACTCGTCAAGATATGAATCAAATTATTGATTCATTAAAAGAAATTGGTTTCCAATTTATCTTAATTGATTGTCCAGCAGGTATCGATATCGGTTTTGTTAATGCTATTAGTCAAGCTGATGAAGCTATCGTTGTAACAACACCTGAAATTACTTCTATTCGTGATGCTGATCGTGTTGCTGGATTATTGGAAGCAAACGGAATTTATCGAGTGCAACTTCTTGTTAATCGTGTTCGTCCTGATATGATTCAAAAAAATGATATGATGTCAGTTAAAGATGTCCAAGAAATGTTAGGAATCCCATTGTTATCCGCTATTCCAGAAGATCCTGAAGTTATTATCGCAACAAATCGTGGTGAACCGCTAGTTCTTCGTAAACAACTAAGTTTATCGGGAATTGCTCTAGAAAATGCTTCTCGTCGCTTAATTGGGCAAGAAGAATTCTTAATTGATATTGAAACACCCAATACTGGGGTTTTTGATAAAGTGAAAGGATTATTTTTTGGATAGAATTAGTACTTATGATAACGGAATTTTTGATTACAGTTTTAAAACTGTAATCAAAAAAAAGATGAAAAAGTTTATTCTCCGCATTTTTACACTCCCCCAGTAGGACTTGAACCTACGACCCATCGGTTAACAGCCGATTGCTCTACCACTGAGCTATGGAGGAAAGTTATTTTTCGTATAACTGCTATATTAGCCTTTTTTAGCTCTTTTGTCAAGTATTAACTTCCAACTTTGAAAGCATCAATAAAAAAACCTAATAATAAACCAATTTTTAAAAAATTTAAAATTTTTAAAAAGCGTACATTTTGTTTTTTTGTGTAAAAAAGAGAATTTAGTACTTCAACGGTCCCCAGAACTGTTAATAAAATTAGTCCATCCCAAAGAATCTTTGTTCGGAAAAAAGGTAAAAATGTTCCGAATAAACCACCAAGAAAAAGACCAGAAACTAAACTCAAAAGATAAAATAATAAATCTTTTTGAAAAATTACTGTTTTCTTTTTTAAAGAACTGAGACTCTCTTTAATAATAGTATTTAAATTTGTATTTTCCATTTTTGTCTATTTTTTTGGCTGTGTAAAAACACAGCCAAGTTTTATTAACTCATAAATAATCTAGTTAACTTAGTAAGCTAGACCCATACTTCGCGTTGTCTCAGATCCTAAATATACACGAACACTTAAGAAATCGGTTGGACAGGCTGATTCACAGCGTTTACAACCAACACAATCTTCTGTACGAGGTGCTGAAGCAATTTGACTTGCTTTACAACCGTCCCAAGGTACCATTTCTAATACATCAGTTGGACAAGCACGAACACATTGTGTACAACCAATACAAGTATCGTAAATTTTAACAGTATGGCTCATAAAATATTAATCTTAATTTTTAGCATTTATTGACACTCTATACTATATAAATATAGCACTAAAACAAGTTGATTTCTTCTTTTTTTATTTCTTTGCTTTCCGAGGGACTCGAACCCTCACGCGTAAGCACTGGTTCCTAAAACCAGCGTGTCTACCAATTCCACCAGGAAAGCTTTCAAGGATTATTTGACTCTGATTTCTTTTATTATAAATAAAAGTTTAAACTACCTTCAGTCTAACAACTTTGCGTAAACTTAGCAAGTCTTTCTACGAATCTATAAAGATTTATTTTTTCTAGCAGAAAAGAAAGAGTTTTTGGTTTGATCCTCATTTATTCTTTTTTCCCTTTAGCAAAAAAAACTCGAATTCGAATTAGATATGAAATAATTTCTTAAACACGGATGAGGAGGGATTCGAACCCCCGGTCGCTTTCACGACGTCGGTTTTCAAAACCGATACCATAGACCAACTCGGACACTCATCCAAAACCCTTTAAGGGTAAACGGAGATAACGGGACTCGAACCCGCAACTTCTGCCGTGACAGGGCAGTGCTCTAACCAATTGAACTATATCTCCTCTCTTTAAATCCAAAAGATTCTCCCAAACTTTTAAAGTTTCAAAAATCAATCTTATCCCATGCCTGCTACTAGATTCGAACTAGTGACATTTCGCGTATGAAACGAATGCTCTAACCAACTGAGCTAAGCAGGCCCTGGTTAGGACACAAGATTGAGTTTTGTCTCAACTTGTGGGAAGCGGGTGACGCGATTCGAACGCGCGACATCAACCTTGGCAAGGTTGCGCTCTACCACTGAGCTACACCCGCATACAAGTAATTGAAACATTAATCCCTTTTTTCGTCAATCCCTTTACTAGGCTCTTTTTTCTTTTTTTGTAAAAAGAAAAATTCTTTGTTTTTTTTTATGTTTGATTAGTTATTATTTAAATGCAAAAAATAATAACTAATCAAATTGAAAATGTTTTCTTTTCTTAGTCTTGACTTGCACTTGCAGTTTTAACGTAAAGAATTAAAAGAAAAGAAGTTGGAATAATAATGAAAAGAGCTGTTGCAATTAGACCTAAAATATTAACTTCCATGAAAATAACTCCTTTTTATTCGATTTATTGGTCACAAAAATTTCTAAACCTCAAAATTAACCTATTAAAAGTTAATTTGTTTTAAAAATTTTTAATTCGTTAACCTCGTTGTATATTTATCTATTTATTCTAAATCACCGCGGAAACGGAAGCAAAGCTTATCGTTAACTCTCTTTTTTTATCTTTCTATAGCTAATTCGTGTTCTAGTATTCATTCTAGTCATTTGTTTTCTAACTTTAATAACAATCCAGAGAGGCGGACTGGGTTGACACCAATGACTTCATCCGATATTCTTATGAGTGATGATAAAAACCTTATCAGAAACAAGGATGTTCATACAAAAAAATAAAATAATTACACGGAGAGTTTGATCCTGGCTCAGGATGAACGCTGGCGGTGCGCCTAACACATGCAAGTCGAGCGGACTCGATGATAGCTTGCTATCAGAAAAGTTAGCGGCGGACGAGTGAGGAACGCGTAAGAACCAACCCTTAGGCGGGGGACAACAATTGGAAACGATTGCTAATACCCCATATGCTGCGGAGTGAAAGGTGAAAACCACCTAAGGACGGGCTTGCGTCTGATTAGCTAGTTGGAGAGGTAATTGCTCACCAAGGCGACGATCAGTAGCTGGTCTGAGAGGATGATCAGCCACGCTGGAACTGAGACACGGTCCAGACTCCTACGGGAGGCAGCAGTGAGGAATTTTCCGCAATGGGCGAAAGCCTGACGGAGCGACACCGCGTGGAGGATGACGGCCCGTGGGTTGTAAACTCCTTTTCTTAGAGAAGAATAAATGACGGTATCTAAGGAATAAGCATCGGCTAACTCTGTGCCAGCAGCCGCGGTAATACAGAGGATGCAAGCGTTATCCGGATTGATTGGGCGTAAAGCGTCTGTAGGTGGACTATTAAGTCTGCTGTTAAATCCCAGGGCTTAACCCTGGACAGGCAGTAGAAACTAAAAGTCTTGAGTACGGTAGAGGCAGAGGGAATTCCCGGTGTAGCGGTGAAATGCGTAGAGATCGGGAAGAACACCAATGGCGAAAGCACTCTGCTGGGCCGTTACTGACACTGAGAGACGAAAGCTAGGGGAGCGAATGGGATTAGATACCCCAGTAGTCCTAGCCGTAAACGATGGATACTAAGTGTTTGGTTAATTTTGTTAATCGAGTGCTGTAGCTAACGCGTGAAGTATCCCGCCTGGGGAGTACGCTCGCAAGAGTGAAACTCAAAGGAATTGACGGGGGCCCGCACAAGCGGTGGAGCATGTGGTTTAATTCGATGCAACGCGAAGAACCTTACCAGGGCTTGACATGCCACGATTCTCTGAATCGGATTCGTTGAAAGACGATGTAGGACACAGGTGGTGCATGGCTGTCGTCAGCTCGTGTCGTGAGATGTTGGGTTAAGTCCCGCAACGAGCGCAACCCTCATTTTTAGTTGCCGGTTTTCCGGAAATCTAGAAAGACTGCCGGTGATAAGTCGGAGGAAGGTGGGGATGACGTCAAGTCAGCATGCCCCTTACGCCCTGGGCTACACACGTGCTACAATGGTCGAGACAAAGAGATGCAATCCTGCGAAGGCAAGCTAACCTCAAAAACTCGATCTCAGTTCGGATTGCAGGCTGAAACTCGCCTGCATGAAGCCGGAATCGCTAGTAATCGCTGGTCAGCAATACAGCGGTGAATACGTTCCCGGGCCTTGTACACACCGCCCGTCACACCATGGAAGCTGGCTACGCCCAAAGTCGTTACCTTAACCTTTTGGAGGGGGGCGCCTAAGGCAGAGCTAGTGACTAGGGTGAAGTCGTAACAAGGTAGCCGTACTGGAAGGTGCGGCTGGATCACCTCCTTAAAAGGATAAAAAGATATCCAAGGCCTAGTTAGCTTTGAACATCACAAAGTGATTTAGGAGGGGCTATTAGCTCAGTTGGTTAGAGCGCACCCCTGATAAGGGTGAGGTCACTGGTTCAAATCCAGTATAGCCCAGCCTCAAGCTTAATTAAGGTTACAAAATAAAAAAAGATCCTGGGGGTATAGCTCAGTTGGTAGAGCGCTGCCTTTGCAAGGCAGATGTCAGCGGTTCGAGTCCGCTTATCTCCACCATCGATTCTTGAATTTCCATTCAAGAAGACGAGGATAGGATCGAAATATGGTCAAATGACTTAAGGATCTCGGTGGATACCTAGGCATTCAGAGCCGATGAAGGGCGCGGAAACCGGCGATACGCTTCGGGGAGCTGGAAACAAGCTTTGATCCGGAGATACCCGAATAGGGCAACCTCTTGAACTCTTTGTCCAATTCATAGACAAAGAAGAGACAACTCGGTGAATTGAAACATCTTAGTAGCCGAAGGAGAAGAAAGCAAACGCGATTTCCTTAGTAGCGGCGAGCGAACGGGAAACAGCCTAAACCGGGAAACCGGGGTCGTGGGAAGGAAAACATTGGTTAAACAAGTTAGATGAAGCAGCTGAATCCTGCACCATAGGAGGTGAAAGTCCCGTAATCCAAAACTTTGTTTACTCATATTCTTATCCCGAGTAGTACGGGACACGTGAAATCCCGTATGAATCAGCGAGGACCACCTCGTAAGGCTAAATACTCCTGAATGACCGATAGTGAAACAGTACCGTGAGGGAAAGGTGAAAGAGAACCCCTGTAGGGGAGTGAAATAGAACATGAAACCGTGATCTGACAAGCAGTGGGAGGACTAGTAAAAGTCTGACCGCGTGCCTGTTGAAGAATGAGCCGGCGACTTATAGGGAGTGGCTTGGTTAACCATTGAAATTGGGAAGCCTTAGCGAAAGCGAGTCTTAACAGGGCGAGCGTCACTTTTTATAGACCCGAACCCGGGTGATCTAACCATGACCAGGATGAAGCTTGGGTAAAACCAAGTGGAGGTCCGAACCGACCGATGTTGAAAAATCGGCGGATGAGTTGTGGTTAGGGGTGAAATACCAATCGAACTCGGAGCTAGCTGGTTCTCCCCGAAATGCGTTGAGGCGCAGCGGTTAATGATGAGCCACCTAGGGGTAAAGCACTGTATCGGTGCGGGCTGCGAGAGCGGTACCAAATCGTAGCAAACTAAGAATACTAGGTGTTTGCCTTCCATTAACCAGTGAGACAGTGGGGGATAAGCTTCATTGTCAAGAGGGAAACAGCCCAGATCACCAGCTAAGGCCCCTAAATGGCCGCTAAGTGGCAAAGGATGTGAGA
>Ga0255772_10001469_pt1:12500-23576 | contig 23576 bp, 15 predicted proteins | sample 071ome_34_FD_179970 | JGI IMG/M metagenome (GOLD analysis project Ga0255772, IMG submission 179970) | Coastal salt marsh microbial communities from the Groves Creek Marsh, Skidaway Island, Georgia - 071411BT metaG (version 2) | ecosystem: Environmental > Aquatic > Marine >...
GGTCAACGGCTAATTTATCTAAATAACCGTTTGTACCAGCATAAATAGTAGCAACTTGATCTTCTAAAGATAATGGCGCAGATTGAGCTTGTTTTAAAAGTTCACGTAAACGAGCACCACGAGCTAATTGGTTTTGTGTAGCTTGGTCTAAGTCAGATGCGAATTGTGCGAAAGCTTCTAATTCAGCAAACTGTGCTAATTCAAGTTTCAGTTTACCTGCTACTTGTTTCATAGCTTTTACTTGTGCTGCTGATCCAACACGAGATACAGAAATACCTACGTTAATTGCTGGACGTAAACCTGAGTTAAATAGGTTAGCAGATAAGAAAATTTGACCATCAGTAATTGAAATTACGTTTGTTGGAATGTATGCTGATACATCACCTTCTTGTGTTTCAACTACTGGTAATGCTGTCATACTACCAGAACCTAATTTATCACTAAGTTTTGCTGCACGTTCTAATAAACGTGAGTGTAAGTAGAATACATCACCTGGATACGCTTCACGTCCTGGAGGACGACGTAATAATAATGACATTTCACGGTAAGCTTGTGCTTGTTTCGTTAAATCATCATAAATTACTAATGTGTGACGACCAGTGTACATGAAGAATTCAGCAAGAGTAGCACCTGTATATGGAGCTAAGTACTGTAATGTAGCTGGTGTGTCTGCAGTTGCTGCAACAATAATTGTGTAGTTTAAGGCATCACGTTCTTCTAAAGTATTTACTACTTGTGCAATTGAAGAAGCTTTTTGACCAATTGCTACGTATACACAAATTACACCATTACCTTTTTGGTTTAAGATAGTATCAACCGCAATTGCTGTCTTACCAGTTTGACGGTCACCAATAATAAGTTCACGTTGACCACGACCAATAGGAATCATTGAATCTACAGATACTAAACCAGTTTGAAGTGGTTCATGTACTGAACGACGTGCTACAATACCTGGAGCAGATGATTCAATTAAACGACTTTCGTTTGAAGGGATATCGCCTTTACCATCAATTGGTTGTGCTAAAGAGTTTACTACACGGCCTAAGAAAGCTTCGCCTACTGGAATTTGTGCAATTCGACCTGTTGCAGATACAGAGCCACCTTCTTTAATACCGCGACCTTCACCCATTAATACTGCACCTACGTTTTTAGATTCTAGGTTTAAAGCAATACCAACTGTACCATCTTCAAACTCAAGAAGTTCACCAGCCATTACTTTTTCTAAACCATAGATACGTGCAATACCGTCACCTACTTGGAATACTGTACCAACATTAACAACTTTAACCTCTTGGTTATATTGTTCAATTTGTTGGCGAATAATACTACTAATTTCGTCAGGTCTAATCTTAACCATTTTTTATTTAAGCCTTATAATTAGTAAATAATACGATATGGAAATTATTTACGGAAGTATGGAAATTGTTGTCTAAACGTTTTTGTAAACGTTCACGTACTTGCGATAACGCAAGAGATACAACTTTTTCAGAAATTTGTTGAACAGCACGTTGTTCTTGGAAACGAACAGTATCTTTCTTAACTTGTTGAAGACGATCTTTATCTTCTTCTAACTGTTTTAAGATTTGAGTTCTTTCGTTTTCTGCTGCCACAACACTTTGTTTTTGAATTTCTTCCGCTTTTGTTTTTGCAGAGTCAAAAGCGAGTTTAGCTTGCTCATAACGAGCTTTTGCTTCATTCGCTCTATCGTCTGCTTCTTTAATACTATTTAAAATCGATTGTTTTCGATTTTCAAGTAAAGAACGAAGTGCATCACCACCAAATGAAACTACTACACCAATAACAACAGATAGGTTAATAATGTTTGTTTCTAGAATGTTTGTGTTGATACCCCATCCATGTCCAAATGGAAGTTCTGCTAAAATAGTGATACTCATAGAAAGCAACAAAGAGATGGAAAAATCCTTCTTAGTATTTTTTTCGGATAAAAAATTATATCCGTTTTTTCACTTAGTTGCTTTTCAATAAAGCGAAGAAGCAACTAAGCATTGGTTTTATTTGTTTATAACAAAAAAAAGACCCAGGGAAAAAATTAACCTGCGAATGGGTTAGCGAATAGTAGAGCTAAAGCTACAACTAGACCATAAATTGTAAGTGATTCCATGAATGCGAAACTTAATAAAAGAGCACCACGAATTTTACCTTCAGCTTCTGGTTGACGAGCAATACCTTCAACAGCATAACCTGCAGCAGTACCTTGACCCATACCAGGACCAATAGCAGCTAGACCTACAGCTAAACCAGCAGCAACAACAGATGCAGCAGCGATAAGTGGGTTCATAATTTTTCCTCCAAAAAAGATTAATTGTTTTTTATTTTAGGATTAAAATCCAACATTCTCTAATATTTATAACTAATTAAAGAATTCTTCTTGGCTCAGAAATGCTGAGCAAGCAACCAGCTTATAAAGTATATAAAAACTTTTTTTACTTGGCTTAGCTTTAGAGTAGACGTTTTTTATTTTTTTGTAAATATTTGATTTTTTTGAAATACTTTTTTTTCCTTTGTTAAAAAAAAAACTTTTATAAATCTAACAACTTTTACTTCAATCAAAATTCTTTTTACCAATTTTTGGTAAATTTTATTTTTTTCATTAAATTTTATAGGGTTTTATCATGTTATTTTCTTTTTTAGGGTGTTTAATCAACACCCTAAAAAAAGAAAAAGGTTAGTGATGCTCTTCTACAGCTTCACCAATATAAGCTCCTGCTAATGTAGCAAATACTAACGCTTGAATTGCACTAGTAAATAAACCTAATAACATAATAGGAATAGGAATTACTAATGGTACTAAAGCAACAAGTACACCTACTACAAGTTCATCAGCTAGAATGTTACCAAATAAACGGAAACTTAAAGATAATGGTTTAGTAAAATCTTCTAATACGTTAATTGGTAATAAGAAAGCTGCAGGTGAAACATAACGTTTAAAATAGCCTAAACCTTTCTTTGATAAACCAGCATAGAAATATGCAACTGATGTTAGTAACGCTAACGCAACAGTTGTATTAATATCGTTTGTTGGTGCTGCTAATTCACCACTTGGAATTTCAATTAAACGCCATGGAATTAAAGCCCCTGACCAGTTTGAAACAAAAACAAATAAGAAAATTGTACCTAAGAAGGGAACCCATTTTAAGTAATCATGTTCACCAATTTGTGTTTTAGCTAAATCACGTACAAATTCAGTAACGTATTCAGTTAAGTTTTGAACACCATCTGGTGTATCTTTTAAATTTGAGTTTCCTAAGAATGAAATAACAGCGATTAAACCAAGAACAAACCAAGTTGTCATTAAAACTTGACCGTGTACTTCATAACCACCGATGTTCCACATAAAGTGTTGACCTACAGAAACTTCAGCAAGATCAAAGACAGTATTTTCTAAAGTCATAATAAAAAAATATTTTTAAATAAAAATAGCTTCTTCTTTGTTAAAAGAAAATACTAATTCTTATTTCAAGAATTAATATTTGCTAGCAGACAAAAAGAATACTTTTGTTAATTTTTTCGCTAGACAGGAAAAGAACTAACAAATGCAAAGACTTTCTTTTTTTATAATCAATTATTGGAAATGAAAAATAACTTCCAAGAAATCAATTATTAAAAAATAAAAAGAAGAAAGATCAGCCTTTTAGGTAGGATACCACTCGTTTTTAAACAACGCAATTTATTAAATAAAATAATTTATTTTTTGTTTAAAAAAGAACGTTTTTAGAAAAAAGTACTTTGGCTATCTTTTTAAATACTAACGAATTGTTTCCTAATTTTTTTGATTAACTTCGTTAACTTGTTCCTGACCAATTTTGATTGCTTGTAACATTTCATTTAAAACTAAATAAATTGATGCAACAGAATCATCATTTGCTGTAATAAATAGATCGGCCATATGTGGATCGCAATCAGTATCTAATACAGTAATACTACGTAAGCCTAATTTTTGACATTCGCGAACAGCATTTAATTCTTCTTGTTGACCAATAATAATAACAATATCTGGTAAACCAGTCATTGTTTTTACTCCACCTAAAGTACGTTCTAAACGTTCTTTTTGTGCTCGAAGAAGTGCAGCTTCTTTTTTCGGTAAAGCTGCTAATTGGCCCTTTGCTTCACGCTCTTCAAGATCATTAAGTTGATTAATAGAACTACGAATTGTCTTCCAATTCGTTAACATTCCACCTAACCAACGGTAATTAACATAAAATGAATTACAGTCAGTTGCTGCTTTCGCAATTAAACGATCGGCTTGAGGTTTTGTTCCAACAAAAAGGAATTTTTTACCTTTAGATGCTTCTTCCGTTAAAAATTTTGAAATTTCATTTAATTGTTTATATGTTTGAATTAAATCAATGATATGAATACCATTACGTTCTGCATAAATATACGGAGCCATACGTGGATTCCAACGCTTTGATTGGTGACCAAAGTGCATGCCCGCTTTAACCATCTCTTGAATTGATAATGTCATAAAAAATCCTTTTATATTTTAAAGTTATACGGTATCTATCCTTGTTATTTCTTTGCTAAATAAGAATTTAGGCAGGTCCAAGAAATTTTCTTCTAACGACGTTCTAATGGATTATGAAAAAAACCAGTCCCAGCAGGAATTAAATGTCCTAAAATAACGCTTTCTTTTAAACCACGAAGAAAATCAATTTTTTTAGCAACTGCTGCTCTTGTTAAAATACGAGTTGTCTCTTGGAAACTAGCTGCTGAAATAAAACTTTTTGTTTCTAATGATGCTTTTGTAATCCCCAAAATAATTGGTTCATATTCTGCTGTTTGTCCTTGAATACCACGATTAAACAGTTCAATTGAATCTAAATGAACTAATTCACCAGGTAAGAGACCCAAACTCCCACCATTAATAACACGAACAATTGAAGTCATTTGTCGAACAATAATTTCCAAATGTTTATCAGAAATTGTAACACCTTGTGATTGGTAAACCCCTTGAACGCCTTTTACGATTACATTTTGTAGATCTTGGAAACTTTTTCGAACTGCAATTGCTAATGGATATGAGCGTTGGTATTTAAAAAATAAAGTTTGTAATTGTTCGTGCAAATTATCCGCTAAATACTCACCTTGTTTTGTTTGACGAGCTTCAAAAAATTCTTCAATTTTTGGAATACCTTGGACAATATCGCCAGTTTTTAGTCGTTGATAAAATAAAGTTAATAAGGATGTACCACGTGTTACAAGATCATATTGATCAATGCTAAAAACGCCTTGCGAAGAAAAAAGAACAGAATTTGCTTCACGTAATGTGATTGTTAAATCAGTGTTTTGATTCGAATAATTAAGTTTATTTAAACCAATATGAAAAATTTGTCCGGATAATGGAAAACCAATAAAAGCAGACTTAGGAGTCATTGTTTGAGCTTTTGCTACTACATCACCAATTCGAACAATTTTTCCTAAAGTTAAAGAATTAATTAATTTAGTTTCATCAGATAAATTAAATTGACGTAAATGTTCACGATGTAAAATTAATAATTTTTGATTATTCATTTCTTCGACATTTGTTTGTTCTTTAAACGTTGGTTTAACCGCTAAATTTTTATTCGAATTTTCTTTATTATCGTGACTCGGCTTCGTTAACCAAATAATTTCACCATCATTTTGAATAGTTTGACGTGTTTTTGTGAGTGGTTGATTTTTATTTAAAATCAACGAACTTGGTGTTTTTCCTTTTACTAACATCTTTTGATTTTTTTCAGAAAATTGTAATTCTTTTCCAAAGAAAATATTTGTCATTAATCCTGCATCTGTATTTTCTGTAACAGAATAACGTTTTAAAATTGGTGAATTAAAATTATTTTTATTTGGAATTTCCCAATTTAGCAAAACTAAAGATTGATTTGCTGAAGAACTTCGATTTAGGTTATTTGGATGAAGTAAATTTAATTTTAATTTTGTTTGCTTTAAATCTTCAATAATAAATGTTTTTGTGTTTTGTGTATTTACAAAAAAATTAGCAGTACTCTTAATTTTTGAAAAATGATTTTTTTCAAAAAAAGTTTGTAGCGACCCGATATTTAGAGTTTCGGAAGTGTTTTTTGAATATTTATTTAAAAGAATAGATTTTTGATAATTGGAACGTTTTTTTCGAATATCAGTAATATGAATGGGTTTTTCGAAAAATACACGTCGACTTTTTTCTTCAACAACTTTTTTTGTGTTAGAAACGGTTTTATTAAAAATAATTCCCGAAGAAGAATTTTTAGAAACTTTTACTTTTTTCCACAACCAAGATTCTAATGCTGAAAAATTCGGATCTCCTCCAGCCCAAATGATTTCTTTTTGTTTCCAATTTTTTACTTTTAATGACGAATAGTTAGGACTCTTATTTACAAATTTTCCAACTTTTTCTTCAGTAAAGGAATCACTATTTTGAATAGTAATAGTTCTGTGATTAATTCCTTTAGTTTGATTGAAAGAAATATCAAGATACGATAAATTACTTGAATTCGAAGATTTTAAAAATAAATTTTTTTGTAAAGATTTACTAAAAGCAAAATAAGTATTTTTCTCTAAAATAAAACCATTTTGTACTGAGGATAAACTAAAATAAGATTTATTTGGGCAATAAATCCAACCTGCTGTTAAACGCAAATAAGTAGCCTTTGTTGTTTGTTCAAAAGAATTTGAAACATCAGTCGCTTCGCTAGCATTGGTCGTATCTACTGTCTTCCATCTTTGCACAAAGCCCGTTTTTACAGAAAATAGTTCTTTTGCTTGACCTTGTTTATTAAAGTAAATATCAATCACTTCATTTTTTTTGAAAAATGGTTTTTCAAATTTTTCACTCATTGAGAAACTAGTATCCACACTTGGGATTACAAAGCCATATTCATTAAATTTTTCAAATAGAAGATTTTGCTTTAATTTGTTAAGAAAATCGTCTTCTCGTTTGTGTGTTAAATCTCTTGATGTTGATAATTCAACTGAGGAAATATCTTCAATAAAAGTATTTTTCTTGCTAGGTACTAATAAATTTGAAACAAAAGAACTAATATTTACAGAGTTATAAATGTTTTTCTCTAAAAATGGATACCAAGAAAAAGGAGATGAATGAGAACTGTCAACAACAAAATTATTATTACTTTCCAAACAATCATGTAAACGAAGGAAATTTTGTTCTTTTCTAAACCAATAAGAACCATTATTAAAACGAGTATTGCGAATTAAAAAACACCCCAGTTTATTAACTAATGATTTTCGAGTTTTTGAACTTTGGAAAAGATAGCCATTTTCGGGAACAGTCAAAATGGATTCATTGAGAGAAGCATTTTTTGTTAATTTATCACCAGTTAAAATACCTAAGGTTCCTCCAAACGTAACAGGAATTACTTTACCTGCTAAAATCCATAAAGAACCATAATTATGGGCTAGTTTTGTCAACTTCCCTTCACGATTATTTTTAATACCTAAAACTACTTTTTCAAACCAAACTTGTCCTTCTAAATCAGAGGTTAAAATTTGTTTTGCTTGAATACGCTCGTTTGCTTGTTTTGAAATTGAACTAAATTCAGCTACTAAACTTCCTTTTTCAACATTTTCACCATTACGTAGGAATAAAATAGAGAATGGTGGAAAAGAGATATAGACTTTGTTATTTTTTTCTTTTGTACTAATATAACCAGTACCACTTTCACGAGTTAAAAAAGCGATTTTACCATGAGAAGTACGGATTAAAACACCCGGAATTGTTGACTCATATACTAGTTTTCCAGCTGTTGAAGCAAAAATTTGTTCCATGGACTCACCTGAGAATACTCCACCAGTGTGGAATGTACGCATAGTTAATTGTGTACCAGGTTCACCAATGGATTGTGCTGCAATTACACCTACTGCTTCACCTAAAGCTACTGTTCGCCCATTTGCTAAACTCCACCCATAGCATAATTGACAAACGCCTTGCTTTGCTTCACATGTTAATGGTGAGCGGACATTTACTGAATTAAAATTTTTACCTAGTTTTTCTGCTAAAAGAGGAGTAATTTCAGTATTTTTTGTAGAAATAGGTAAATAATCTTCACTTAAAACACGACCAATTAAACGTTGTTCAAGAGTTAGAATTGTTTTATTCGCTTCAATCATGTCGGTTAAAGCTAAACCTTCTTTTGTTTCACAATCAATTTGTGAAACAATAACATGTTGGGCAACATCGACTAATCGGCGGGTTAAATATCCAGAATTAGCTGTTCTTAGTGCAGTATCAACTAATCCTTTTCGTGCGCCATAACATGAAATTACATATTCTGTAACCGTTAGACCTTCACGAAAATTACTTTGAATTGGGAAATTAATAATTTGACCTTGTGGATCTGACATTAATCCTCGCATACCAACCAATTGTCGAACTTGCGATAAATTACCTCGAGCTCCAGAAAAAGCCATCATATAGACTGGATTTAGTGTATTTGTTGTAACAAAATTATTTACAACTTCCGTTTTTAAACGCTCACTAGTTAGATGCCAAGTGTCCATTAAATGTTGAAAACGTTCAACTACTGTTAAATTCCCACGGTCATATTGAAATTTTGTTTTTTCAATTGAAGATTGTGCTTGATTTAAGAAATCTTTTTTTGTTGCTGGAATCATTAAATCATCTAAACTAAGTGAAATTCCTGCTTTTGTTGCATAGCTATAACCTAAAGTTTTTAATTTTTCTAACAATAAAATAGTGAAATTTTCACCTTTGGTCACTAATGACCAACGGACTAAACCTTTTAATGTAGATTTATCAAAACAACGATTTAGATAAATAGAAGTAAAGGATTGTTTGTTCATTAATAATTTTTCCTAATTGTATATTAATTTAATGAAATTACTTCATTAAATAAAATACGACCAACTGTTGTGCGAATCCACGAATTTGTTCGTTTTTTATTAGTCGAATAAGTTTCTAAGAAATTTGTAAATAAATAAGTTAATTTACCGTTTTTATTTACACGAATTTCTAATGGACCAGTTTCATTAGTATCATTTTCAAAATACGAATCCATTTTAACCCAAACAAAATCGTGTGGATTTAATAAACCTGCTCTATATTTTTGTAAAATACTTTCCATATTTGGATAGATCATAGAAAGTTCATTTACTTTCGTATCTATAATTGGTGTTTTTACAGTATTAGCTAAGGCAAATTGTTTACTTTTTTGTTTCTTATATGCAAATGTAGTTAAATAATAACAACCTAAAACCATATCTTGACTTGGTAAAAGAATCGGTTCGCCTGTTGCTGGAGAAAGAATGTTATTTCTTGACCAAATTAATTTCCAACTCTCTGCACGTGCTTCATAAGATAAAGGAACATGTACTGCCATCTGGTCTCCGTCAAAATCAGCATTAAATGCGGGACATACTAAAGGATGTAATAAGATAGCTCGACCCGGAACAAGTTTTGGTTGAAAAGCTTGGAAACCTAAACGGTGTAAAGTTGGTGCACGATTTAATAAAACAGGGTGATTCTTTAAAATTTGATATAAAGAAGACCAAATAATTGGATTTCGTTTCTGAATTAAATGTTTTGCACCCAAAATTGTGCGTACCGTTTTTGTCGCGAGAAGAGAACGAATTAAAAAAGGTTGAAATAGTTCGATAGCCATTTCACGTGGTAAACCACATTGATGTAGTTTTAAAGATGGTCCAACAACAATAACGGAACGACCAGAATAATCAACACGTTTTCCTAATAAATTTTGTCGGAAACGACCTTTTTTTCCTTTTAATAAATCTGATAAAGATTTTAATGGTCGATCATTAGCAGCAGTAATTGGCATTGATCCACCTTTCCCATTTTCAATTAATGAATCAACTGACTCTTGTAATAAACGTTGTGCATAACGTAATTCATCAGCTTTTGGAAAAGCAAAATTTTCAGCCAAGTGACGTTCCATACGGTTATTACGAAATAAAACTTTTTGATAAAGTTTATTTAAATCAGAAACAGCTACTTGATCATTATCCATTTGTAAAATTGGTCGTAAATCTGGAGGTAAAACTGGTAAAACTGAAAGAATCATCCATTCAGGACGTGTTTCAGTACGTCGAAACTGACGAACGAGTTTTAGACGACGAATTTTCTTTTTACGGGCTTTTAATAAAAAACCTAAACGTCGTTCTTCCCAAGTATATAAAAAACGTTGTAAATCTAATTCATCAATCTCTTCACTCATTTCATAAATTTCGCTTGAAAGTTGTTGGTCAAGTAACGAAAGATCGATTGAGGATAATAAATTTTTAATTGCCTCCGCACCTGTTAAAGCACGATCAATATATAGATTATGTACTGACTGTTTTGCTTGATTATTATAAAATGGAATCGGTTCATCGACTGCATAAGCGGGAGCCGAAATAAAAAATTTAAAAATATTCCAATCATCTTGATATTCCCAAGTAAATTTTCTATAAAGAGTGGAAGACCCTGAAGCACGATTTTTTACAGAAAAAGAATTAAAAATACTCTTTGTTTCAATATTTTCTGTCAAACGGTCAGAAAATTTAGAATTAAATTCAATTAGATGTTTTTGTGCAGTTGATAAAGAACTTACAGAAATGTTTTCTGTACAATAAACGATCGCTTCAATTTCTTTCCTTTTCATATTTAGAAATAAAGAAAGATAACTGGGAATGCCTTTTAAATACCAAATGTGTGTAACAGGTGATACGAGTTTAATATAACCTAAACGATAACGACGCACATTGGAAGTTGTATATTCAATTTCACAATCTGGACAATATTTCTCTTGAGCGTTCATTGGTTTTCTTCCACATGAACATTCATAATCTTTTAAAGGTCCAAAAATTCGTTCACAAAATAAACCATCTCTTTCAGGACGAAGAGTTTTATAATTAACGGTTTGTGAATTTGTAACTTGACCTACTTTTTTTCCATTTGGTAAAACACGTTCTGCCCAGTTTTTAATTTTTTTAGGGGATGCTAAACCAATTTGAATTGATAAAAGTTTGGTAAATTTTTTCTTTTTTCCCATAGACAATTTTCTTATATTCAATAAAAGTTTTTTTGTTTTTGAGTCGAGTAAACTC
>Ga0255772_10001470_pt1 | contig 23572 bp, 5 predicted proteins | sample 071ome_34_FD_179970 | JGI IMG/M metagenome (GOLD analysis project Ga0255772, IMG submission 179970) | Coastal salt marsh microbial communities from the Groves Creek Marsh, Skidaway Island, Georgia - 071411BT metaG (version 2) | ecosystem: Environmental > Aquatic > Marine > Intertidal zone > Salt...
ATTAAAGACGAAAATCCACTTGTTGTGGATTTTCTGAGATCTTATTACACGTCTCAAGAATTTGCTGGTGGTCCAGTCGATATTGCTGAGAATATTGATCAGTACCTGAAACTGGATAGTCTGACACCAGATGTGATTGCTGGTATGTCCACAGTGACATCTGGCATTTCCACAACAGATACAGAAATCTTTGTTACTAATACAAAAGGATTTCCGCAAGAATATGGATTAATCAAGTTAAATAATGAAATTATTACATATACTGGTGTAACAACTAATTCCTTTACAGGATGTGTGCGCGGATTTTCTGGCATTACATCATATCATGCCCCCAATAATCCTGAAGAATTAGTATTTTCCGAATCTGAAGCAGAAACTCACGCAGAGGGAGTATCTGTACAGAATTTAAGTGCTCTCTTTCTTAAAGAATTTTATAACAAACTCAAAAAACTATACACACCTGGATTAGAAAATACGCAACTTGCTCCTAGTCTAGACGTAAATAACTTTATTAAAGAATCTAGAAGTTTATATGAGAGTAAAGGTACGGAAGAATCTATCAAAATTCTTCTGAAAGTTCTGTATGGTGTAGATTCTAAAGTAATCGATCTTGAACAGTTTCTAGCAAAACCTTCTTATGCGGAATATGTTCGTAGAGAGGTTATTGTTGCTAAACTGATCAGTGGCAATCCCGCTCTTATTTCTGGCACAACACTATTCCAAGATGCTCAACCACTGAATAAGATTGGGTCTGCTAGTGGACCAATTTCCGAAGTAGAGATTTTTACTAGAGGAACTTCTGAGGATATTGGTGTACAGACATACTATAAGATTTCTCTCTTTACTGGATTTGGTGATGAGAGTCTTATCGAAGGTAAATTTAATATTCCTGGAAGTAGTTTTACTATTGGCAGTCACTCTGCTGGTTCTAATGTAATCACCGTAGATTCGACTATTGGATTCCCAGAGTCTGGATCATTTGTTATTGGTGACGACACTATCACATATACATCAAAGACAATTACCCAGTTCATTGGATGTTCTGGTTTAACAGAGGATATTACACCCAGAACAGAGATCACTCAAGATCTTGAAGTATATGCTTTTGAAGAAAATGATTTGACCAGACAGGTCAGATTTGTTATCACTGGTGTTTTAAGTAACTTTGAGCAATCTGAGGATATCTTTTCCTCCGTAGAGGGATCATTAATCTCTGTTAAAAATCTTGGTCAAGTTATTTCTAATGATCAGGAAGATGATTCTTATGCGAAGATCTTCTTCAACTCCTGGATCTACAATACTTCTGCAAGATATTTTGTAAGCTCTTTCAGTGGTTCTACTTTCAATCTCTCTTCCACAATTGACAGATCTAGTCTGAAAGAGGGTGATTTCGTTGACATTGTAGAAAGATCTAGTCAAACAATTGCCGCATCCAATCTTGAAGTTGTTGGTGTAAACTTAACAAATAATGCAGTAACACTTGGATCTGGTGATTATTCTGGAGTAAATCCAGCTGGGTTTTATGATATCCGAAAGAGAATCAACAAGGCATCTTCTTTAGGTGCCCCATTATCGTCTGGTGACAATGTTCTTTCTTCTGATGTATTAAACACATATGTCGAAGACAATAAATTTGGATATGTTGCTTCCAACTCCTTACCATCCTATGTAATCAGACCAGTAACAACTGAGTCTCAAATTTCCGTAGCATCTACATCAAGTGGTTCTATTCAGGGATACGACTCTAATAAGCTTTCATATGATACGATTTCTTTCCAAGACGTTGTTCCATTCTTCAGTGGAGACGAAGTATTTTACCAACCTTTAGATGGTGCTTCTCCTATTGTTGGATTGAATACGGGAAGTTACTTTGTCGAGGTTCAACCAGCACCCAATAACAATAGGATTAAGCTTTCCCTGTCTAGATCATTCTTGGCAGCAGGATCATATGTAAGGTTTAATCCTTCTAATAGTGGTCCTCACTCCTTCATTCTTGCGGAACAAAGAGAGGGTTCTATTCAACCACAAAAACTTCTTAAGAAGTTCCCACTCTCTCAAGATATTAGAACTGGTGAGAGAGATTTAACTCAACCTGGAACAACAGGTATTCTTATCAATGGTGTTGAAGTAACAAACTATAAGGTTGATGATTCCGTATTCTACGGTCCCCTTGATAGGGTTGAAGTGTTTACTGGTGGAACAAACTATGATGCATCTAATGCTCCAAGAGTGATTGTTGGTAATCCATCTATTTCTTCTGGAACAACCGCATTAGTACAACCAGTTGTTGAGGGATCATTTACTGATATTCTTGTTGATCCAGTAAACTTTGATTTGGAAGAAGTAATTTCCATTAACGTTTCTGGTGGTAATGGTGAAGGTGCTACGGCATCCGCAACCTTAGCATCTGAATTTAGAGAAGTATTCTTTAATGCGAATACTCTTGCTGAAGGTGGTGGTGTTGATGTTTCTGCTAATACCATTACTTTTGATACTCAGCATAACTTCCAAACTGGTGATCCTATTGTTTACAATGCATTAGGTAATGCTGCTCTTGGTATTGCCACAAATACCTCCAATGATGCTATTCAGAACTTAACGCTTCAAACAGGAAATATCTACTACTCTAAGTTTATTAACAGTAGTACTATTCAAATCCATAATACAAAACTGGATGCTCAGTTAGGAATTAATACTATTGGTATTACTACTGAAAATAATGCTGGACTGATGAAGTTCAGAACTACTAATAAGAAGCTAAAGATTGATAGAATTAATGTCCTTAACCCTGGACAAGGATATTCTAATAGAAAACTCATTGTTCAGTCAACAGGTATCAATACAGCAAATGATACCATTGTCTTTGATAATCATAACTTTACTAATGGTGACTTTGTAGAGTACGAATACTTTGATACTGCTATCTCTGGACTTTCTACAACAGTACAGTACAAGGTATTGACTGTTTCTGATAAAGAGTTTAGACTTGCCAATGCTGGTGTTGGTGGAACCAATCATACTGACTTCAATAGAAACAAGTATGTCACTCTTGGATCTGTTGGTGTCGGTAGTCACATCTTCAAGTATCCTGAAATCACCGTAACTATCAAAGCAGTAACAACTCAGCAAACAGAGGGAACATTTACTGCTACTCCAGTTGTTCGTGGACCAATTGTAGATGCTTATCTCTACAATGAAGGTACTGACTATGGTTCAGAAATTCTGAACTTCCAAAGAACACCTCAGATTAGTGTCAATAGTGGAAGTGGTGCTGAAGTAAGACCAGTAATCCTCAATGGAAGGATTGACAATGTATTCGTTCTCAGTGGTGGTACTGGATATACGTCCCCACCAGAACTGGTTGTCAACTCTAATCCTGTTGGAACAGGAACAACTGGATCTGGAGCTAGACTGAGAGCACTCATTAACAATGCTGGTGTAGTGACCTCTGTAGTCGTCCTCTCACAGGGTTTAAACTACGATTCGAACACAACCACCATTAAGGCTAATTCGGTGGGTTCTGGGGCAATCCTGAACGGTTTCGTGAGACGTTTGGGTGTCAATAAGTTTGCTAAGATTAACGATAATGGTGGAGAGGTCGTATCTCCAACTCCAGATCGTGGTCTTGAGTATACTGCCATTGGATATGGTGTAACACTTAGAAATGCATTTGGTGATACTGGAGCATTCCACTCACCAATCATTGGTTGGGCATATGATGGCAACCCAATCTACGGATCTTATGGTTATAATAATCCAGAAGACATTCAGAGTGGAACTAAGAGAGTTGGATCTGGATACACTTCTAGCATTTCTTACATTACCAATAGACCAAACTCAACTACTTTCCCACTTGGATTCTTTGTTGATGACTACAGATTCACTGATGTTGGTGATCTTGACGAGTTTAATGGAAGATATACTATCACCAATGAATTTCCACAAGGAATTTACGCATACTTTGCCACTATTGATTCTAACAATAATCCACAGTTCCCATTCTTTGTTGGAAATTCTTTCAGATCCAAGAGTGTTCCTGAGAACGTAGATCCTGCGGCTTCTATTGATCAGAACTATGACTTTAATAACTCCAATCTGATTAGAAATACCTTCCCACAAAAAATTGCTGAAAAGGGTGCTTCATATGACTTTGCTATTGAACCATATAAAGTATTCTCTCAAGATGCTGTAGTTGATGTTGTTAGATCTGGGTCTGTAGATTCTATCAGTGTTGCTTCTACAGGAAATGCCAGATATGCTGTTGGTGACAACTTAAACTTCGGTGAGACTGAGGTTGGAACTGGTCTTGCAGCTCAAGTATCTAAAATCGGTGGGAGATCCATTGTTAGTGTTTCTTCCACAGAGACTGTTTATGAAAATGCTATTGTTACCTGGAAAGATGATAAAACAGTAGAGTTTTCTATTAGTCCAAACTTTGATCTGAATGATAAAGACGTTGTTCAAGTTACTGGTTTATCTACTTTTGTCCAAAATCTCGATGGTTCTCATACCATTAATACAGATCTCCCTAATGGCAGACTTTTAGTTGGAATGGGAACCACTGGTGTTAGTGGAATGACCACAGACATTTCTGTTTCTACAGTTCCCGTTTCCATTGGAAGTTCCCTGAAAGTTTCTAATGAAACATTTGGTGTTCTGAATGTTTTCTCTGCAGATGGTATCATCAGAGTTCAGAGATTCCCATCAGAAACCGCTAGTGGTGGTGTGGCACATACAGCAACGGAAACCGTTTCTTATCTGCCACAACGGTTCACTGTTTCCTTAGAAACACCTTACTTCGATTCTAAGGAAGAGGATACTGTATACTTCAATCCATTCGAATCTGTTGGTATTGGAATTACTGCTGGTCTTTCTACCACAAGATCCTATCAGTTTAATGGTATTACGACACAGAGAGGTATCCTTGCCCAGAACATCTTCCTTGAAGATCACCCATTTGTAACCAACCAACAAATCTCTTACTCTGTTGGTCTCGGAACGACTTCTATTGGCATTTCTACAAGTCCAACGGGAACTGTATTCTACATGCCAAGTCAGGTCTATGCTATTAGAACCTCTAAGGATACTATTGGGATTGCAACTGTTCTTAATGGAGATCAAGTTTATTTCAGAGATGTTTCATACACTAATTTGTATGATTATCAGTTTGCCTCTATCAATAGTCAGATAACTGCTAATGTTAAGAAGATAACCGCAACAGTTTCCACTGGTGAAACTCATGGACTTACTAATGGAAATACTATTGAGTTGATGGTCAATCCTGGTTTGAGCACTGGTGTTGGAGCTGCTTCTACAGTAGTAGTTAAGGTTGCAGAAGAAAGAATTCTTATTAATCCAGTTGCTATTAGTTCCACTGGCATTAACACGAGTACTAATACTATCACTAAGACCGATCACGAATATTCAACTGGTGATAAAGTCTATTATGATGCAAGTGAAGTCATTGGTGGACTGTCAACTGGAACGTTCTATGTCTTTACGATTGATAAAGACAATTTTAGACTAACTGAAACCAGAAAAGATGCTATTTCTTCACCACCAACTTTTGTAAACTTAACCTCTGTTGGTGGAACTTCCCAAACACTTTCTTTGGTTAATCCACCACTTGAAGTGTTTAAAAATAATGATATAGTCTTTAATCTTGAAGACTCCAGTCTTTCTGGATACAACTTTAGTGTTTACTATGATAATGATTTTAATAATGCGGTCGTATCCACTGGACAAACAACTAATTTCTTAATTACACCATTTGGAACTAATGGAACAACTGGTGCTGGAGTAACAGTTGGATTCTCTTCAATCTTCCCATCTATTCTTTATTACAATTTACATAAGGGTGGATTTATCAGTACTGCTGATAGAGATGTATCTGGATATAACGAAATCAGATATTCTAATAGCAAATACAATGGAACATACAATGTATCTGGAGTAACAAGCACCACTTTTGATGTTAATCTTTCTGATGTTGCTGAAAAGTCTTCTTATTCTGCTTCTGAGTGCGATTCTATAAAGTACAAAACGACATCGACAAGTGCTACTGGATCTATTGAAGATGTTAGAATAATCTTTAATGGTATTGGATATAAGTCTGTTCCAAATATTTCTAGTATTACTTCTACGTATGGATCTGATGCTGTACTGAGACTGAATTCCAACTCTATTGGTAAGTTGGAATCTGTAAGACTTTTGACTCCTGGATTCTCCTATCCATCAGATAAAACTCTTACACCTACAGCAAAAGTTCCAAATGAACTTTCTGTTAAGAACTATGAAACTCTAGATTCTATTACAGTGACAGGTGGTGGCAAAAATTATTTGACACCCCCAAGCTTGGTTCTTTATGACCCATCTTCTGATAGCATCGTTTCTGATTTCCAAGGTTCTACAGAACTTTCTGGAAATGCTGTAAGTCCAACTACGTTAGTTAACGGTGTAGAGACAGCTGGAATCAGAATTGATAGAAATCCAGTTGGTCTTAAAGAAGATGTTGTGTATCGTGCCGTAGCAGTAAACAATGATAACGGTGTTTCTGTTGTCAGTGTTGCCTCTAGTACCGATAACATTGTCACTTTGAGTGTTACTACACCTATTCTTGGATTCAGTACAGCACCATTTAAGGTTGGGGATGAAGTTTTCGTTGAGGGAATAGGTCTTGCATCTACAACTGGTGATGGACATAATTCGTCTGATTATGGATATAAGTTCTTTACTGTAACTGCTTACAATAGCAGTGTTAATCCTAATCAGTTGACATATGACCTTAGCAGTTTAGTTACTACTAACACAGGCATTGCCATTACAAACCCAGGTCTTTTTGCTAACGTTATTAAGAAAGAGAATCTTCCTGAGTTCGTAGTAAACAAGAAGACATCTGTATTTGAACCAGGTGAATCACTTTATCTCAATGATTCTCTAGTTCCTGGATCTACAAATCTTGTTGTAAGTAGCTTTAACTCTTTAACTGGTAAACTTAATATTACGGGAACAACACCTATTAAGAATGGTGATACCCTGACGGGATCTGTTACTGGATCTAAGTGTACTATTCAAAACATCACTACTAAAATTGGTAGGTTTGAGATTGATTCGACTTCTACCTTTGTTAAGGGATGGAGTAATGACATTGGAAAACTTGATGAAGATTATCAAGTAACGGGTGACAATGATTATTATCAGAGAATGTCTTACTCTATCCAGAGTGAGAAATCCTTTGATGACATTATCAGCTATGTTAATGACAATGTTCACCCAACTGGATATCGCAACTTTGCCGATACCCAAATCAACCCCAAGGGAAATGTTGGTGCTTCCTTCACGACTGCACAGGAACAACCATTCCTAGTTCTTGATATTTTTGATGGATCTAAGAGAGTCGATACCATTAATGATTTCGACTTTGCTTTGGACTTGGATGCAACCACAAATACATCTAAGTCTATTGAACTCCAAAATGTTCAAGTAACTGATTATATTCTTAATAAGACCAACAGAGTTGTTTCGATTGATGATATTAGTGGTGAATTTCTTAATGAGGATTCTGACGAACTTCTTACCTTTAAGGACGTTTCTTCTTTTGGTGACGCAAGAAAAACTAACAAGTTCTTAGTACAACTTGTAGACATTACAAATGATGCTGAAATGGGTCTTAAAGAACTCGTTTTGGTTAATAACAATGAAGACACCTTTGTATTTGAAAAAGTTGGTCTTGGTGAAACAATTGGTGAACTTGATGGATTCTTTGATGCTGATACTAACAGATATTCTTTAAGATTCTCTCCAAATGAGATTTACAATACTGACTATGAAGTAAAACTTCTTCAGACCTTCTTTGATGATGATACCGCTGGAATCGGATCTCAAAGCATTGGATTTGTTGATCTGATTTCTAAAACTCAAGATGTAAGTGCTGGTGTTGGTACAACTGTTCTTGGATTTAGCACTTCTGTTACTGACACCTTCTACACTAGTGTGGAAGTGTTTGATGAACTTAGCAATGCAGTAGACTACACTGAACTGGTTATTACTCATAACGGTGTTGATACCTATTTGACTGAGTTGGCAGCATTTAATACCAGAGTTGGTCTTAATGGACTTTCTGGACCATTCATTGGATCATTTACTGCTTCTATTGAATCTGGTGTAGTAAGTCTTGTTTACAATAATAATGGATCTAATGATGTAAGACTGAGAACTCAAACCATTGGAATAGGAACAACTGCTGCTGGTATTGGCACTTACAGATTTAAATTTACTGGAACTTCTGATGGAACAGAAAGAACTGGTAGATTAGAATCTGATTATGAGATTGTAACTGGCGGAACACCAACAGTAATCACTGGCATTAACAGTGTTACCGATGGGTCTTTGAAATCTACTGTAAGGGTAAGTATTGGTGAAACTCAATCTGTCCATCAAGTATATGTTCTGAACGATCAAAAAGATAGAGAGAATTTATATGTTCTCAGTTATCCATATCTTTCTGTAAATGATGTTAATGGTATTGGAACATTCTCCGCAGAATACTCATCTAATGGTGTTGATCTGAAGTTCCATCCCGATTACAGTGGTGATATTCAGGTTCAGACTTTTAATGAAATCATTTATAGGGATCTTGATAACAATGGTGATATCAATGGAATTGGTGATCTTTCTTATGGAGATGTAAACCAAAATGTCTCTCAAGCAGTTTATTATGGAATCAATCAAAGAGAGATTCTTGAATTTTCTGCTCAGCATGGTGATGTTGATATTTTTGCTAAGACATTTGACCCAGCAGGATCTGGTATTCTTAGCACCACGACTGGTAGATTCACATTAGAGCACTTTTTCCAAACTGGTGAAGAACTTGAGTACAGACCAGAGTCTAATTTGATTGGTGTCGGTGCTACCGCTCTTGTTTATGATACTGGAATTGGAACGGCACGTCTTCCTCAGACGGTTTATGCCATCAGAGACAATGCCACTCAATTTAGAGTTGCTACTGCTGCCACTCTTGCCACTGCTGGAACTGCGGTTACATTCACCGCACTTGGTTCTGGTAACAAGCACGTCTTCTCCATGGCAAAGAGGAACGAAAAGACAATCATTACTTTAGATGGTATTGTACAGTCACCAATCTTAAAGACTCCTTTATCAGAGCAGACAATGCATTCTGTAGGAGCAGGAACCACTATTATTCAACTTTCTGGAATTTCTTCTATAAGACCTGCGGATCTGGTTAAAGTTGATAATGAATACATGAAGGTTTCTATTGTTGGACTTGGCTCTACAAATACTGCTGGTGTAGGTGCTATTGGAACTCTACCAATTATTGAAGTTGAACGTGGATTCGTTGGATCTAGTGCAACGTCCCATAGTCAATTTGCAGATATTTCTGTTTATAGAGGATCTTACAACATCGTCGATAGTAAAATTTACTTTACTGAGGCACCCAAGGGTGCTGGTAGAGAGGATCTTGACAGTAGAGGTCTGACGATTCCAAGATCGAACTTCTCTGGAAGAGTTTATCTGAGAAAGGATTATGACACCAGCATTCTGTTTGATGATGTATCTGATCAATTTGATGGTGTAACTTCTGAGTTTACACTCAACTCTAATGGCAATAGTGTAACGGGTATTGGATCCACTGGTGGTAATGGTGTTGTCTTTATTAATGGTATTTTCCAAGCACCATCTACACCAAACAATACTGATAATAATTTCACCATTACTGAAGTCAGTGGAATCAGCAGTATTGTATTCACTGGTATTCTTTCTGAGGGTGGTTCTCAAATTATTGATGTTGATGATATCAACCAAAATCAACTTCCTAGAGGTGGAGTTCCCATTTCCTTCGGATCTACTAATGGGTTGGGATATGCACCTTTGAGAAAAGCATTTGCTGTACCTACAGTTACTCTTGGACAAATTACAAATATTGCTGGAGTACCAACGACTGGAGTCTTTGATGCCATTTCTAATGCTGAATATGATAATGCAACTGGTATTCTGACAGTAACTTCTTCTAGTCCTCATGAACTGAACACTGGTGATAAGATTGAACTGAAAAATATGACGTTCTCTTGTCCTGCTAATGGTCCATTTGCTAACAACTATCAGTTCCCATCTGAGCAAGGTGTAAACTTTACCATCAGTTCTTTTGTTTATGATAATAGAACAGGTCTTGCCACGGTTGGTTTGACATCTGCTCATAACTTTAGAATTGGTAGATTGGTTGATCTTTCTAATATTGGAATGGCTTGTTCCACTCCACATACTGGAATCACTAACTCCATCTTCCCAGATGGAAGTTCTAAAGGTAAAGCTGTTGGTGTTAATACCAATAGATATCCAATCCTTGGTATTGCTGGAACCAATACTTTCTTAATTAACGTTGGTGTTTCCACCATTGTCCACGTCTATGCTGGTGCTGGTGCTACAGCAGGAAATGCATATGAAGTAAAACCAGCTGGTCCTTATTATGCTACTAGAATCCTCTCTAACACTAAGTTCGAAACTCAAGTCGGTGTTGTAACATTTGCCCACACATACAGTTCTGGTGGAACTTTTGCAAAGTGGACAAATGCTGATTTTGGTAGTGGATATTCCACAATCACTGCTCCTGCCATTGCTGTCACAGAATCTGGTCACACTGGAACACTTGCTGAAATTACGGCAAGTGTAGGTGCTGGCGGAACACTGGCATTCACCATTACGAATGCTGGAAGTGGATACACAAATCCAACAATCAACATTCAAGAACCAAGTTACGATAACCTCGTTGTTGAGGGTGTTTCTAGACTTGCTACTGGGGCAACAACAGCAACTGGTATTGGTATGTCTATTACCGTAGGTGTTCTTGGAATTAATACCAGTTACAACTCTCAACCAATCGTAGATTTTGTCTATGATGAAATCACTGGGTTATCCACTGTTAGTGTTGTTGGACATGGACATACCACGGGTGATATTATCAAGATCAATAATGTTGAGTTTGAACCATATGCTCCAGTTGGTGGTGGTGGAGCATTCTTCCCTGGACCATCTGTTACTTACAACTACACAGTTCTTCAGTATATTGATGATGATACATTTACAATTAACATTGGTGCTGCAACCACCGCTGTTTCTTATACCTATGTTGGTGCTGGTGGTGTTGTAAGAACTGGTATTGGTGCTACCTTGTTTGAAGTTCAAGAGTTTTCTGTCACTAAACCAGGTTACTCCTTCAGAAGAGGTGACGTTGTAAGAGTTGTTGGTATGACTACCGACCCTCTTGCTGGTGATGATTTCAAAGAGTTTGAAATCACAATTGATAATACTTTTGAAGATACTTTTGCAGCATGGCAGTTTGGAGAACTTGATTATATCGATAGTGTCAAACCATTCCAAGATGGAAGCAGAACAAGATTCCCACTGGCATATAATGATCAACTGATTAGTTTTGAAGTTGACAAAAATGATCCAGATTCTGCTCTGATTGACTTAGAATCCCTCCTGTTGGTCTTTATCAATGGGGTAATTCAAGAACCAGGTGTGGCATATGAGTTTGTAGGTGGCACTTCTGTTTCCTTTGCAGAACCACCCGCTCCAGAAGATAGAATTTCTATTTTCTTCTATAGAGGAACTGGTGGAACTGATAGTTTCCTGAAAAATATCACCGAAACTATTAAGGTTGGTGATGACATCTTCATGAAGAGAACACCTTTGATTGAAAAGAATGATGCACTTCGCACTTTCTCCAACCTTTCCCAAGAATACAATCGTGCTATTATCGGCATTACGTCTTCTAGTGAAGTTGAAACCTCTCTTTATCGTGGAGATGGTGTTAGCACCACAGAACCAAAACCAATTGCTTGGACTAAGCAAAAGGTAGACCGAATTCTTGGTGGTGAGTTTATTTCCAAAGCAAGAGATTCTATCGAGGCACAGATTTATCCAACCGCAAAAATCCTTAAGGATATTACAACTTCTGACACAGAAATATTTGTTGAGGATACATCACTCTTCTTAGGTGTCAATCCAGTAAGTGATCCAGACACTAACTTTGGTGGATTGATTGTTTCTGGATTCTCTACCTCTGGCATCGGATCTACAACCACAGTCCCAACTGAGAGAATCAGTGGAATTCTAGATACAAACGTTCAGGGTTATTCTGGTGTTGTTACTGGGATTACAACAGCATATGCAAGACTGGAAGAGTTCTATCCTTTCGATGTTTCTAAGTTAAACTACAAGAAAGGTCAAAATCTTGTAGATGGTACTAAGAATGATCTTCAGGGAATTTTCTTAAGACCTGATGGAACAAAACTGTATGTTGCTGATCAAAATACCCTAACAATTACAGAGTGGACTCTTTCCACTCCATATGAGATTGATTCGGCAACAATCAATGCCAGCAATCAACTTGGTATTAGCACACAGGTTCAAAACATCTATGATCTCTTCATCCGTGATGACGGCACTAAACTTTATACTCTTGGTCGTGGTGCTCAAGCACCATTCGTTACCCAACTCAATGAGTTTAGCCTTTCCGTTGCATGGGATTTGACTAGTGATACCGCAGCTGGTATTGAGACAGCAACAACAATTGCTAACCAGACTCAAACTCATAGAGGTTTGGAAGTTGTTGACACTGGAACTAAAGTTATTACTATTTCCCCAACCGACTCTGCACTTTATAGTTACACTCTCTCTTCTGCTTATGATATTACAAGCATTTCTTATGCTTCTAGTTCTGGAACATTGACAGATGATGCTGCTCCATCTGACTTTGCTATGAGCACTGACGGTGAGAAGATGCTTGTTCTCGGTGGTGATGCTGAAAAGATTCTTGAATACAATCTCACCACTGGATTTGATGTTACCACAATTGGTATTGGATCAACATCCAACTTGAGTGTTGGTGCAGGTGCAACAATTTCCTTGACAATCAAGGAAGATGGTGAAAGAGCATATGTTCTTAATTCTTCTGGCATCGGTTCTCAATATCACATGAGTCTCCCACCAGATGGTCTCGGACTTACTTTCCAGTTAGATCTGAGAGATGTACCAACCCTTGCGGAAAGGCAGCAACTTCTTGCAGGGTATCGTGTTCTTATTCTTGACACTGGAGTTGGAACTGGTCTTACAACAATTATCGGATCTGGTGTTTCTGTTGGAATCGGAACAACAAATGTAATCGGAGTTTCTACTGATAAACTTGACAACATCTATGAAACTTACTACACCCAGTATTCTGGAACAGTAGGAATTATTACATGTCAAGTTGATCCAGCAACTAATATTACTGGGATTGCCGTTACGGGAACCTATCTTGAACCTGTTGGTAAAGTTGTATGGGGTAGGATTTTTAATGTTACTAGAGACACGACTGATCCTATTTCGGTTTCTGTTGATGGTAATGAATTCGAAGTTGGATTAACAACATATCCAACTATTCAAAGAAGAGATGCTGGTCTTAGATCTACTGGTGCTCTGAGCAAACAGTAAAGATCACCTTATAAATACAAAAAAAACTAAAGTCTAATAATGTCTGCTATTATTACAGATCAATTTAGGATTTTGAATGCCGAAAACTTTGTGGCTTCTGTCGCAAATACGGCAAATTCTTACTATGCCTTTATGAGTTTATCCAATCCTACAGGATCTGGATATGGTAGAACCTCAACTTGGAATGATGTCGGTGGTCCACCCTTCCCCACCGATAACTTTAACTACTCCAATCATGTTTATGACACTATGCTTTTTGGCAAACGTGTCACATCTGCTAATACAAGAAGATTAGTTAGAAAAGTAAATTGGGTTCAGGGTTCTACCTACGACTTTTATAGACACGATTACAGTGCTACAAATCAAACTCAGGTTACAAATTCTAGCAGACTGTATGATTCCAACTATTATGTTGTAAACAGTGATTTCCGTGTTTATATTTGCTTAGACAACGGAACTGCTGCTGGAATCTCCACAACACCTTCTGCATCACTGGACGAACCATCGTTCACTGATGTTGAACCTAGTAGAGCAGGAACCAGTGGTGATGGATATCTTTGGAAATATCTCTATACTATTAATCCTAGTGACATCATTAAGTTTGACTCTACAGAATATGTAACTGTACCTAATGACTGGTTAACCACTACCAACACAGGAATCCAAGCTGTTAGGGATAACGCAGACTCTGAAGTTAACAATAATCAAATTAAAATTGTTGCTATTGATGAACCTGGTCTTGGATATCCACAGTTCACTGCCAAAGAGTTTCCAATCTTAGGTGATGGTCAAGGTGGAAAAGTTAGAGTTACGACAAACTCTCTTGGACAAATCATCGAGACTCAGGTAACTTCTGGTGGGTCTGGATATTCCTTCGGACGTGTTGACCTTTCAAGTGAAAACACTGGTGTTCAGACAGCAACATCTGCTTTTGCTAAACTGACACCAATCATTCCACCCTCAAAAGGTCATGGGTATAATGTTTACAAAGAACTTGGTGCTGACAAAGTTCTGATGTATGCAAGATTTGATAACTCTTCCTATGACTTTGCTGACGACACGGTATTTGCTCAGGTTGGAATTGTAAAAAATCCCACTATTCTGAACTCTGATACTGTTTTCACCGATAATCAGTATTCCTCTTTATATGCGGTCAAGTATGAAACTCAGAGTGCTGCACAAGATTTGGTAGTTGGTGATTCTATTCAACAAACAGTTGGTGTAGGTTCTACTGCCAAAGGCATTGTTGCTTCTTATGACACCGAAACTAAGATCATTAAATATTATCAAGACAGAAGTCTCTACTACAATGCTGCAACAGGTGATGAGACTGATGCAACTGATGTAAGATCTAGGTCTCCAATCATTAACTTTACCTCCAGTTCTAATCCAATTACAAAAACTGGTGGTTCTTTCAGTGTTAATGTTGACCAAAACTTTAGTGGAGTCACTACCACTCTTGCCAACGGAAGAGTAGTTAACCTGGGTGTTAACTTTACAGATGGTCTTGCAAATCCAGAAATAAATAAGAGGAAAGGGGAAATCATCTACCTTGACAATAGACCTTCTGTAACCAGAAATGAAAGACAGAAGGAAGACGTTAAAATCGTATTAGAGTTCTAATAAAATGCCACAACAGACTAATCTCAACGTCAATCCTTACTATGATGATTTTGATCCAGCTAAGGATTATTATCGTGTGCTATTTAAGCCTGGATTCCCTATCCAAGCTAGAGAACTAACAACCCTACAGTCGATTTTACAAAACCAAATCGAAAGTTTTGGTAGCCATATCTTCAAAGAAGGTTCTATTGTCGTCCCTGGCAATGTAACTTATGATGATCAATATTATGCTGTAGAAATCAATTCTACACACTTGGGGACAGATGTTAGTGTGTATATTGATAACTTTGTAGGGAAGAGGATTGTCGGTCAAGAGTCTGGTGTAAGTGCTCAGGTACAGTATGTTCTCCCTCAGACTGGATCTGAAAGAAATAACGTAACTCTATACATCAAATACATTGATTCTGGAAATACTAATAATGCTCTCTCTTCCTTCTCTGATGGTGAAAATCTAGAGACTCTAGAAGCAGTAGATTATGGAAATACGACTATTCCTACAGGTAATACATTTGCTACCTGTATTTCCGAAAATGCAACCTCTATCGGATCTGCCGCACACATTGGTGCTGGCATTATGTTCCTTAGGGGAGCATTTGTCAGAGTAGAAAAACAAACTATCCTTTTGGATCAATACTCTAACCAACCATCCTATAGAGTTGGTTTAGTAATCTCCGAAACTATTACTACAGCAAAGGATGATTCTTCTCTTTATGATAATGCAAAAGGGTTCTCTAATTATACAGCACCAGGTGCCGATAGATTAAAGATTCAACTGGTTCTTGGTAAAAAAGCACTAACTGACACTACAGATGTCAACTTTGTTGAACTGCTTAGAGTTGAAAATGGTTCGATTAGAAAAATTATCAAATCCACGGAATACAGCATTATCCGTGACTACTTAGCAAAGAGAACTTTTGATGAGTCTGGAGATTATTCTGTAGAAGATTTTGAACTGGATCTATTCAATTCCCTAAATGATAGGCTTGGGAATGATGGATTGTACTTCTCTAACCAGTCAACATCTCAAGGAAATACCCCAAATGACAACCTTGCATGTCTCAAGGTCGGTCCTGGTGTTGCATATGTTAAGGGATATGATGTAGAGAAGAATGGTACTGAAATTATTGATGTAAACAAAACAAGAGCAACTAAGGAAGTAAAGTCTTCTGCTGTTGACTTTGAGATGGGCAATCTCATTAAGTTGAATCATGTTGTCGGTATTCCCAAGTTTAAAGATGCCGTTCAACTTTACGATCAAAGAAGAAATAATACTGGTGCTGGTATTGGCACTCAAATTGGTGAAGCACGAGTATATACTTTAAAACCAGAATCTCAAGTTAGTATTGCTTTAACTGATACAACAATCTACGATTGTTATCTTTATGATATTCAAACTTATACCAGACTGGAACTAAACTCTTCCCTGAGTGCTGGTGATCTTCCAGATACTGCATACATTAAAGGTCTCAGCAGTGGTGCAACTGGATATGCCACTACAGTTGGATCTGGAAAGTCTGAAGTATTCCTGAGACAAACTGCAGGATCTTTTATTCAAGGTGAGTCTATTAGCATCAATGGCATCTCTACGACTCCTAGAACCGTCAATAACGTCAAGCAATACGGTGCTGGGGATGTCAGGATGGTATGGCAAGACAGCAGCTCTCTGTCTGGATATACCACTGATTTCCAAGGTGACACCGTTTTAGACTTTGTTGTTCCAACTGGATTTAGTGTTGCCGATACGATTACTATCAACAATGCTGGTGTTACTACCTCTGCTGGAAATAACTTTACTAATTTCAAAGTCGGTGATGTTATTCAATATCAGAGACCTGGGTTTTCCACAGCAACTTACAACAGAGTAAGTTCTATTACAGCAGATGGTCTTAAAATGACTTTATCTGCCGTTGTTAACGTCAAGGGAGTCTGTGATGGTTCTCTTCCAAGTTCTACAACAACCGTTCAGTTTAGAAGAGGTAGATCTTCAATCAGAAATGAAGAGCAGGGATTCCTTTATGCTCCTCTGGATGATGGAAACATTGCTACAGTAGATTTTACTGGATCTGATCTTAAAGCAGTTGTAGAAGCAACTGGGAAAACTACCAATTCTAGTGGTGTTCTCACACTGTCTGCTTCTGATATTGGTGGACTTACTGATATTCTATTCGAAGCCTTTGACGAAGAAAGATATTCTATTATCTACAGTGATGGAAAAATTGAACCACTTCGTGATGATCAAGTAACCATTTCTTCCAATGTAGTCACTTTCAATGGTCTGAGAGCAAGTCAGTCTAACGTTAATGTCATTGCCACTGTTAGAAAGATATCTGTTCAAAACAAACAGAAAGTCTACAATAGAGTTAGGACTCTTGAGGTAACTAGATCCAAGTACAGTAATTCTGGCACTAATGGCAATAGCAGCATCAATGATGGTCTGACTAAGAGCCCATATTATGGTTTGAGAGTTCAAGATAAAGAGATCTGCCTCAACTATCCAGATGTTGCTAATATTTTTGCTGTCTATCAAGCAATTGATGAAAATTCAGTAACACTTGACACTCTGAACTTCTTCACAAATCCCGACATTAATGATAGTGTTATTCTTGGTGAAAATGTAGTCGGTAGCACATCTGGTGCTGTTGCTAAAGTAGTAACAAAAGCAGCAAATCAGATCACATTTGTTTATCTGAATGAAAATAGATTTTCTATTCAAGAAAATGTTTTGTTCCAAGAATCTAATGTTATTGGACAAATCCAGACCATTAGTGCTGGAAGATATACTGATGTAACAAACAGATTCACTCTGAATAAAGGTCAGAAGAGTCAGTACTATGATTATGCTCGTTTAGTAAGAAACGACGGATATTCTGAACCAAACAGAAAACTGTATGTTGTCTATGATCACTATACGGTTCCTTCTAATGACGAGGGTGATATTTTCACCGTAGACAGTTATGATGAAGAAAGGTTTGCCAAGGATATTCCTCTTATTGGCAAAGTCAATCAGAGAGCTTCAGATACTTTAGACTTTAGACCTAGAGTTGCAGTATTTGACCCATCCACTGCTACAAAATCACCATTTGATTTCGGCTCTAGAGTATTCACTGATCAACCAAAACTTCTTCTTGCTGCAAACGAAAGTTCAGTAATTGGATATACTTTCTATGCACCAAGAGTTGACAGACTTTACTTAGACAAACTTGGCAACTTTGTTTATGTTGAAGGTGTTGCTGAGAGAACACCAAAAGCACCAGAAAAAGTTGGTGATGTAATGCTCCTGGCTACCATTGAACTTCCTGCTTATCTCTATGATGTTGATACTGCGACTATCACCATGGAGGATAATAGAAGATACACCATGCGTGATATCGGAAAACTTGAAGATAGAATTGAAACCCTTGAAGAGTTGACCTCTCTTAATCTTCTTGAGTTGGAAACACAGTCTTTACAGGTTCAAGACGCAACTGGACTGTCCAGATTTAAGTCTGGTTTCTTTGTAGATAACTTTAGAAATGGTGACTTTATTGATCCAAGATCTGTGATGCTTCCTGATAATGGTGTTCTGAGACCATTCTTAGATGCCACAACACTTTCTGGTCTTTTAGCATCTAACACAAATATTCCAGATAATGAAATTGACCTTGCTGTTGACTTTGATCTTCTTGATCAAAATGTAAGAAAATCTGGACGTATTGTTACACTCGATTACACAGAAACTGAATATCTCAACCAACCACATGCAACTAAAGTAGAAAACGTTAATCCATTTAACGTCGTACTTTACAATGGTAGTGTTCAGTTAAGTCCTAAGTCTGACTTCTGGGTAAGAAATATTTGGGTTCCTGGTGGAAGCGTAAGAATTCCAAATCCAAATAGAAGAGGTCAAACAGATACCGTTGTAAGAACACTGTCTAACAGACCAGACAGGTTCATGAGATCTAGGAACGTACAGTTCAACTCCGTAGGTAATAAACCATATGGTAGATACTATCAGTTCCTTGATGGAAATGGTGGGGTCGATGTTATTCCAAAACTTCTTGAGGTTGAGAGCGTAACTGGTGTATTCCAAGTCGGTGAAACTGTCGTTGGATCTGTCAACGGTGTTGATATTATCAGATTTAGACTTGCTAGACCAGATCATAAGTCTGGAGCATATGCTACACCATCGGTTGCTTATACGATCAACCCATATGACAACACAACTACACTCCCTACCCAATACTCTCTTGCTTCTACAGTTCTGAACGTAGATACAGCAGCACTTTCGGCACAAGCTCAAGGTGCTTATTCTGGAAGAGTTGAAGTTGGAACTAGATTCAGAGGTCTCAGCAGTGGTGCTCAGGCAGTTCTTTCTGATATCAGATTGATTGCTGACAATGGTGGTGATCTCATCGGTTCATTCTTTATCAGAAATCCAAATGGATCTCCCACACCAACTGTAAGAATTACTACAGGAACTAAAGAGTATAAACTGACCACTAGTGCCACAAATGCCGAACCACTTCCTGGCAGCAAGTTAATCTCCACTGCCGTTACAAATTACACTGCTAACGGAAGAACTATCGTAAGACAAAGAGTAACTGCTACTTTCTACGATCCACTTGCACAGTCCTTCCTGATTGAAAAAGAAGGTGCATTTATTACTTCCATTGACTTGTTCTTTGCCAATAAGGACGGTGGTAACATCCCAGTTGAAGTTCAACTTCGCACAATGGAGTTGGGTACACCAACAACAACTCTGGTAACTCCAGATGCAAGAGTTCTGGTTAAACCTAGTGAAATTACAACATCTTCAAATGCTTCTGTTGCTACGAACGTTAAGTTCCCATCACCAATCTATCTTGAACCGAATCAAGAATATTGCGTAGTTCTTCTTGCTGACACTGATCAGTATGAAGTCTGGGTTGCTGAAATGGGCAAGAAGACTGTTAATGCAAGTCAACTCCCAGCTGCTACTGGTGTTGTTTATAGCACTCAGTATTCCATGGGATCGTTGTTCTTGTCTCAGAATGGATCTATTTGGACTGCTAACCAGTTTGAAGACATGACGTTCAAACTGTATCGTGCCAACTTCACATCCGATGTTGGAACTGCATACTTCTACAACCCCAAACTTGACATTAGTAATGGTGGAAGCAGAAGACTTGGTGAGGATCCAATTGAAACATATCCAAGAAAACTGACTGTTGGTATTGAAACATTTGCCAATGGTGCCAGTGGAATTACAACTCTGTCTGCAGGAAGAAAAGTCACCTCTGCATCTAAAGCATATAACTTTGGATACGTTGAACAGCAGGGTGGTCCTGTTGCTGCTGGTGGTGCTGGAATCTTCACTGGTGGTAGTGGATATGGAACTCCATCCAATCCAGTTTCTACTTTCAACATTGACAGCAATGGAACTGGTCTAACACTTAACGTAACCGTTGGTGCTGGAATCAGCAACGTAACTGCCGTTTCTGTTGCATCTTCTGGTTCTGGATATGTAGTTGGTGACACCGTTGGTCTCACTACTGCTGACATTGGCGGATTTGGTGACGGTGCTGTAATTAACGTTGAAAGTCTCTGGGGTATCGATACTCTTTATCTTACCAATGTTCAAGGTGAAGAGATGACAGTTGGGGCTGGACTTTCTTACTATGATAATAGTGGCAATATTCAAAATGCTGGCACTGAAGTTGTTACAACTAATGTAACCAGTGGGGATGTTAATGACGGATCTTGGTTCTTTGTTGAGCATTATGGTCATGGAATGTATGCTGATAACAACAAAGTTTCTCTTTCTAAGATTAGACCAAACACAGTAGTAAATACACTTGCCGCTAACTTGGGTGTTGATGATACGGTTGTTTCTCTTGCTAGCACTTCAGGACTCTTGACATTTGAAGGTGTTTCTGTTGGTGTTGCAAATACTGGTTACCTGATTATTAATGATGAAATCATTGCTTATGATTCCGTCGGAGTTGGAACAGTTGGTATTCTTCAGAGAGGTGTTGATAACACTCTCACCATTACTCATAACGCAGATGATCAAGCACTTAAGTATGAACTTAACGGTGTCTCCCTGAGAAGAATCAATAAGACCCATGATATGGGATCTGTTGATAGAACTATCGACGGATACTACATTCAGGTTGATAGATCAAACAGAAACACGGATGACACTCCAAACCAAGAACCACAACTTTCCTTCAATACCAACTCTTTGGTTGGTGGAAACTTGGCTGAGGCAACTCAAAACGTTCAGTTCAATTACATCGCACCAAACTTTGATGTTGTGACACCTGGAGATGCTACTAGTGTTTCCGCAATTATCAGAACGGTCTCTGGAACAAGTGTTGATGGTTCTGAGGTTTCCTTCTTAGATCAAGGATATGAACCAGTTGGATTGAATACAATCAATACACTTGAAACACCAAGATTGATTGCATCTAAAGTTAATGAGGATGCTAGAACAACCGATTTGCCACGTAACAAGTCGTTCACTTTAGGTGTCCAACTTGAGACACAAAATAACTTTGTTTCTCCATATATCAACCTTGATACTGCTAACCTGGAACTATTCTCGAATAGAATCGACAACCCAGGACTGAACTATGCTACTGACAGTAGAGTTAACTCTGATGATACTGATCCACACTCTGCGATCTATGTATCCCAAAGGGTCGATCTTCAGCAACCAGCCACTTCGTTGAGAGTTCTTTTAACTGCTGCTAGACCTTCTGGTGCAGACTTCAGAGTTCTTTATAAACTAGTAAGAGCAGACTCCAGTGAGATTGATCAATCATATGAACTTTTCCCTGGATATGAGAACTTGCTTGATACCAATGGTGATGGATTTGGTGATGAAGTTATCAACATTGCAGCAAACACTGGTCATCCAGATGTTCTGGTTCCACCAAGTCTAACACCAAATGATTATCTGGAATATCAGTTCACTGCTGATAATCTTGAACAGTTCACTGGATATGTAATCAAGGTTGTATGTACCACAACTAATCAATCTAAGGTTCCCACATTCAGAGACATTAGAACAATCGCACTGGCATGATAAAGGTAGAGGGATATCAAAACCTCTATCGTGATCCTAATACTGGTGCGATAGTAAATACAGATAGACGGGCATACTTAGAGTATGTCCGTCAAAGAAACTTATTGGTTAAACAAAAACAAGAAAAAAGAAGTTTGGAAGAAGAAGTATCCAATCTTCACGATGAAGTTGATGAATTGAAGAAATTAGTTCACGACTTATTAGGTAGATAAATACCTTTATAGGGTGCTTGTGATTAAATGGCTGCCGTATACGTATCTAATTTAAGTATTAATGTTGGTGTGAATTTTAGTCAATCTTTCACGCTGGCAGATACCGCATCTGACGCACCTATTAACTTAGCTGGTTATGGACATAGTGCTTTTTTGAGAAAGCATTATACCGCTACTACTAGCACACCATTTTTAACCACCATTGATGACCCAGCAAGCGGATCTATCTCTGTTTCTATGGGTTCAAGTTTGACTTCGACATTAAAACCTGGAAGATATGTTTATGATGTAGTTATTGTAGATGGAAGTGGGACAAAAACTAGAGCGGTTGAAGGTTCAGTTATCGTCCGAGGAGGAGTAACTAGGTAATGGCAAACAACATAAAAGTTCGTGTTGGTCAGACCCCTGCAGTAAAAGTCTTAACATCTGGAACCATTTCCGCAGTTCCTTCCTTTTCAGCATTAACTGACACATCGTTCTCTGATCTTACTGACGGTCAGTTTGCTGCTTATGAAGCTTCATCTGGACTTTGGAAGAATACCTCCACTGCTCAGTTTGACATCGATGGGGGTGTTTACTGATGTCACAGATTAAATTAAAAAGAACGTATGGCATCGGTTTACCCGAGTTTCCACCAGTAGGAACGGGTGTAACCGATGGTGAACTAGTCTACGTATACGATACTAACAACCTTGGTGCTGGTGGCACCTACAGGAAACTCTACATTGGTAGTGCCGCTGGTGTAAACACACTGCCTTATCCTGTAGGCGGTCAGTACTACATGGAGAGACTTCCTGATAACCTAACTCAGGAAGGTGTTCTGTTACCTAGAAAGGTACTCTCTGCTAATGCTAATGCCTTAATCGACAGAATCCAAGTAGGAAGTGGACTGTCTGTTTCTGGTATCTCCACCTTCAAGAATGACGTATATATTGAAGGTGATTTAGATGTAACTGGTGATATTACCTTTGATGAGTTTACTGCTAGACAGGTAGTAGTAACTGGCATTGCCACCGTAAATGAGGCAATGTCTATTGGTGGAACCCTTGGTGTCCACAATGCTTATATTGCTGCTGGTTTAGTAACATCTTTAGTCGGCACATACGGCACAATAACCACCTTTGACTCTGAGACTGGTGATATCCAGACTCTCAATGTCAATGCTGGTCTTGCCACCGACTTTGCTGTCACAAAT
>Ga0255772_10001485_pt1 | contig 23437 bp, 22 predicted proteins | sample 071ome_34_FD_179970 | JGI IMG/M metagenome (GOLD analysis project Ga0255772, IMG submission 179970) | Coastal salt marsh microbial communities from the Groves Creek Marsh, Skidaway Island, Georgia - 071411BT metaG (version 2) | ecosystem: Environmental > Aquatic > Marine > Intertidal zone >...
GTTAGCCCATATCTGGAAAACAAGGGGTCGGCAGTTCGATTCTGCCTCTGGCCACCAATAAACATAGGCTTATTTAGTATCCACAAATAAACAAGAAAAAACTAAGACTATTTCTATGACCAATCACCATAACAATTTCGAAGTTAAAAATTTTATATTGTCATTTATTCTTAAAAGAAGAATACAAAAAAAGTTAACATAATTAATATATGAAATCTCGAATCAAAACTAATTTTTTTAAATCAAAAAAAATAGCAATTATTTGTTTTTCTTTTATATTATTTATACAAATATTTGTTGTATTTTCCTCTTCAATTTATAGAACTTTAACTTACGCTGAATATAACACCACTCATTTATCAGAAGAAAATTATTCATTCAATAATAATTTGGAAGTTTGCAATCTTACTTTTAAAGATATTGCGTCGAAACTTACTAATAAATATGAAGATTATCAAATTAATTTAAAACCGGATGATAAGGATCTTTTAAATAATTTTAAGAATATAAGGTGTATTGGCACTGTAAGTTATGTTGAGATCAATGACTCACTTCGACATGTAAATATTTTTATAGGAACCAGCTCACTAGGATTTAATATTTCTTATTTAATTTTTATGATATTATTTTTAAATCTCAGGAGATATAATAAACAAAAATATTTATATATTCTATCTATCATTTTTCTTTTAATTTCCTATGACTTTTTTAATATTTCAAATAATTTACAAATATTGATTTTAGCCATTTGCACTAAAGTGCTACTTATTGCTTGCGTGGAAATCTTAATTTTTAGAGATTTTCATCAAGCACTTAACATTAACAAAAAATCAAATTATAGGAAAGAATTAGATGGATTGAGAGCACTCTCGGTTGTATTTGTTATTTTTAATCATCTAAATTACGAGAGTCTTCCATATGGATATCTTGGAGTTGATATATTTTTCGTTTTGTCTGGATATGTTATAACAAGTTCGTTAAGTCATTCTAAACATCAAGATTTTTCTTTATTTTTGTCCAACTTTTACGTTAAAAGATTTAAAAGACTTTTTCCAACCTTATTTGTTGCTGTTACTTTTACTTACTTGATTTTATTTAAGTATGATTATTATTTTTTATCTACGTTTAGTACAGGATTGTTCTCACTCTTTGGTCTGTCAAATTTATATTTATATAACTCTTCTCTAGAATATTTTTCAACATCGGCAAAATATAATCCTTTGCTACACACATGGTCGTTAGGAATAGAAGAGCAATTTTACTTATTTTATCCATTAATATTATTTTATTTTTTATACTTCAAAAATAACAGCAGACAATTTAAAAACTTTTTATTATTTCTTTTTTCATTATCTTTAATATATTTTGTAATTATTTTTGATTCAAACTTTAATGGTGCATATTACTTAACACATGCAAGGATATGGCAAATCATTTTAGGGGCAATTATTTTTTCATATCAAAAAAATAATTTATTAAATTTAAATTTTGATAAAAATTTATTAATTACATTAGTAATAATTTTATTCGTAATTATTGGACCACAATTTGCAGTCAATCCACACATATCTATTTCAATACTTGCGGGATTGTTATTAATAAAATCAAATAAAAATAAATACTCAAACAAGTTTTTGAAAAGCAAGCTTTTAACAAACTTAGGTGTAATTTCATATGCATTATATTTGTGGCACTTGCCTGTTTTTACGATTAAATATTGGAATGATTTTTTTTTCCTTAATACAGAAGTTGAAATATTGATGATTTTAGTATTATCTATAGGTACATTTTATTTTCTAGACTTACCAATTAGAGTAAAAAACATACTTTATAACTTTAAAAAGTTAAATATTTTCTTTCTACTTACTTTATTCTTTTTCTTAATTACTTTCTACACAAAACCTTTTGAATCATATGCTGTATCTAACAATTCAGAATTTGATCAAACTCCTGTCTACAAATTAGTAGATTGCCATCTTCCAGAAATTACTGAGGATATTTTTGAAAAGTGTTTGGTTTTTGATGCAGAAGTGCAAAATATAATTTTGTTGGGAGATAGTCACATAACAAATCACTATTTTCCCATACTGGAAGCAAATAGTAACTCCAATGTAAACTTATTGGTAGACTGGTCATTTGTAGGAGCATTCGTTGATCAGGACTTGTGCATCGGAAACAGAAGTTGTTCAAAAAATGGACTCGATGATTATCTTAATTATTTAAATAAAAAATTAAAACCCAAAGATATTGTTGTTCTAGGATTCACAAGCTCGAGAGTTAATAAACAAAATCAGATAGTATTTATCAATAATTTAAATAATATAGCTGAAGTGGTTGCTAAAAATAACAGTACTTTATTTTTGGTCGACGATGTACCTAAACCCTGTCTTGGTATTCAATTAAATTATGAAAAAGAAGTATTGATTAAAAAAAATTATAACATTTGTAAAATCAACAAGAATCAATCAAAAGAGACTAGAGGAGTTTACAGTCAAATTCTTACAGAAAGCTCAGTTCAAGCTTATATAAAATATATTGATCCTCACGATGAATTGTGTGGAGAATCTTTATGCACATTAGCACTAGATAATTTATTATTGTATGCAGACACTTCTCCTCATCTTACAAAATCTGGTACAAAAACTTTAAATAATTTTTGGTCTTCAGTTTTTGATGAAGGATAGAATTATTAATATAAAATAAAAAATTTATTAATAATTTTATGAATCCTTATTTAATTGCGATATTAGTAGTTGCAGTTTCTGCGTGGTGTTTTATATATTTATCTCCTATAAAGTGAGAACAAATAGAGAAACGCTGATTAGTAAAGTCTGATTTATTGTACGCTCACTGCTTTATATTCGCCCTTAAATAATGAGCTCATACTTAACTCAAGTAAAGTAAAATAAACTTAGGTCAAATGGTTTGCCCTTACCTGAAAAACAAGGGGTCGGCAGTTCGATTCTGCCTCTGGCCACTAAGGTTTTGGCTACTGAGTACCAAAACTATACGCACTTCTATACGCACCCACTCTCTAAAAGCCTATAAATTGAATAAGAGTTGAAAAAATGGAAATTGAAATATCAGATAAACTAGAGAAGTAAATGATTAAAAAGAACTTAATTAAATTAGAAGAAGAAGCTATTTCAATCATAAGAGATACTTTTTCTAATTCAGAAAACCCGTTAGTACTATATTCTGTTGGCAAAGATTCATCAGTTTTGATGGAACTATTTAAAAAAGTATCTTTTGTACAATTCTGTACTCTCTAACTTTGGTTTAAATTTATTCCAAACATCAATATATTCTGGAGAATCTAGATATTTATTAACGAGTTGGGGCTCCACAGCACTACTCTTTTGACCTTTTTTACGATTTTTCAATTCAGAAGTTTCCTTCCTATATGTAAGACCGTCTTGTCCAATCAGATTTGTTCTTTTGATTGGAGTTTTTAGGGAAAGAAATAACTGTAATTCATCTAGTATTTTGTTGTTACTAAAATCTAGAAGTTCTTCAAAATATATGTTTTTAAAATATTTGCTTGATTTTATATTTTCAAAAGCGTTTGAGTATGCAATTGACCACTGTAAAGACCTTGATGTTGAGATCCCCCATATTTTTTTCCGTGAAATAGCTGCTTGAACAGGGTCTCTGGTAATTTGCAACCAGTAATGATCTTTTCTCTTAGTCCATTGATGAAAGTAACAAACCGCATTATTCCACCGCCAGCAAGCGGTTGACACACCGTGCCTTGTTCTTACTTCTTCAAGAAATTTATCTATACGTAACAAAATGTTTTTATTTTTACCATTTAACAAAATGATATTAATTAAATCCTTCCATTCTTCAAGAGACAATGATTGAAATTGAGAATTAAGCTCTAACTTTTGAAGACTCTGAGAAATATAATTTGATAAATCTAAAGAGTATGTTTTTTTTCTTTTTGTAAAATACATTTTTTTAAATAATTCACTGTCTGATTTATTTGTGATTTTAAGAAAAGACATTAACTGAGAAGCTTGATAAACTTCAGCAGATTTATCAATTAAATCTTGATTTATAAGACTGTCTGGCCAGTTTAAGTTATATCCTGAAAGAGCTAAAGGTTCATGGAAACATCCCCGATAACAAAAACTATCAGAATTTGAATTTAAAATAGCTGATAATATTGTTGTTCCATTACGAGACAAAGAATCTACTACAATTTGCAATTTTTTACTTCCTTCAGTTTCTATTTAATAATTTAAATATTTACTTTAGATAAAATAACACCAATGACACAAAATAATTTTAATATAGATAAAGACGAAATTTTCTTTTATCTTTATTTAATTTAATTTAAATTTATTAATTACAAAAATTTATCATAAAAATGACACAGAAGTTGAATTTACATATTGGATATCATAAAACTGGAACTACAAGCTTGCAGCAACAAATTATAGCTGTCAAACCCTCATTTTACTTTATGGGCAGACGTTATGATGATTCACACGATAATATACTTATTAATGAAGCAGCTCGTTCGGTTGCTATAAATGATGTTGTTCAAATTAAAAAAGTAGTATCAAATATTTCTAAGAAGATAAAAGAAAATGGTAATCAAAATAATTTAATAAGTCATGAAAATCTTTTAAGACCAAGTGAGTCTGCATTTAAAGGTTTAAATTTATTTTTATTTTTACTAAAGAAAGAATTTGAAGTAAATATATATGTTAGCATTCGAGAACTAAACACATTAATTCTTAGCCGTTTTAAACATGATTTAAATAAATTTAAAAAGTGGAAAAAAATTCAAAAATATATCCCTTTAACTTTACTTAAAATACTTTTACAAAAAACAATAGTACCAACAGGAGAGTGTAGTTACCCATACTGCTCGGAGCCTGAAGTAAACTGTCATTGTGGAAACATAAAGAAAATCCCTTTAGATTATTATGATATAAATCATTTAAAGAAAAATATTAATTATCCTTTTATAGTTTGCGATTTGACTTCAATCGATAATAAAGAAAAGGAAGATCTGGTTTTTGGTGCAAATGAAATTTTTCCGCTTCCCAAATTAAACACAACAAACTTTTATACAACACAACGTGTCTCAATTGGACTAATTAATAAAATTGATTCTATTTTAAATAAATAAAAACACTTCTAAACAAGATATTTTTGAATTTTGCAAAAAATATTTAAAAATTTTAAAGCCTTATACTTTTAATTTCTTTACTTAATTTAAGTTTCTTATCCAAATAGTTGTTAATCGGTTTTTATTCTTGTATCAATTCTAAGCACAAGCCTTTTATTCTTAGTTAGAACTTGACCAGCCTTGTGGGTAATGTTTGTATCAAAAATCGCCGCTGTGCCTCTTGGTCCTGTGATTTCCTCAACTTGTGATAGATCTCTTACTTCAACAACATTTTCTTCTTTTAAAGCTTCTCTTTTAAGTAGTTCTTGCTGTAGTTTTGTATTCCATTCTTTTTTGGCAAATGTAATTCCTCCATCCCCTTCTGAAACATTTCTAAGATATATCATAAATTTTAAATACCTTGTTTTGTCAAAATGCATTTTGTAGGGCAAGACATCAACCTTTTCACCATTGTTGGATGATTCTGCTAAAAATATTTTTGAAATTTCTGTTTCGTTTGTTTCAAAATATTCGTTTATAAAATTTTTTAAATTTTGATTCAAAAATATATCGTTTAGAAATTTAAAATATCTTACTTCTTTAGAAGCATTTTGATTAATACTTAGTACTTTTACAAAATCAGTTTGTATGTGAAAGTGCTCTTTTTTTGTCTTCTTAAATGCTTTTAATGTCTTTTTTTCAAGTATTTCTGCATCTGAACTGGATACGAAATTATCAACTTTTAAATAACCATTTAATTGAACTTCTTCGTGCAGTGTATTTAAATTTTTTATCATAATGCTTATATTTTAAATAAAAATTTAGAAAATGAAAATATAACTTTTAATGAATTAAATTTTTGAATTTTAATTATTGAATTTAAAAGTATTAATATGGATTCATATGTCAGAAAATCATTGGGAAAAAGGATTTAAAAAAAAATTCTTTGAAGCAATATTTAGTTTTGAAGCAAGAATAGCTTCATATTGGGCTGCGAAAGCTCACAAAAGATTATTTTGGGCGCAGTGGAACATTGCACCAAGTCCAGAATGGTTCAATCATAATATTGACTTATATTACCAATGGAAGTATCTAAACATAAACTCATTTTGGGTAGAACGAGGAGTCTTTAATACTGTTGCACTCAAAGGAAAAAATGTTTTAGAACTATCCTCTGGAGATGGTTTTAATGCAAAGCATTTTTATTCTCCTCTATCCGAATCAGTAATTGCTTGTGATTTTGATCCCACTGCTATTAAGCATTCGAAAAAATACAACAGTTCAGACAATGTAGAATTTGTGTTAGCAGACATTAGGACAAGTATGCCTGAAGGAAGGTTTGAAAATATAATTTGGGATGCAGCACTAGAACATTTTACAGAGGAGGAAATTGAAATCTTAATGCCAAATATTAAATCAAGGCTAACTAGTGATGGAATTCTTAGTGGGTATACTATTGTTGAAAAAAATCATGGTCATGACGGAAAAATGCTTCATCAACATGAGTATGAATTTAAAAATAAAGAAGATTTAGAAAGATTCTTTAAACCTCATTTTAAAAATATAAATGTATTTGAGTTACTTAATAGTGGTCGTCATAATCTTTATTTTTGGGTTTCTGATGGAGAAATTCCTTTTGATGACACTTGGAAATTCTCAACGAAATCTAAAAATAATAACTGAATTTTCTAAAAATAATTTTAATTAATTGTTCTAGAAATCATATACATTATGGATAAAATTAAAACAATGCACAATTTTTCAGTAGTAATACCTACTTACAATTCAAGTAGGTACCTTAAAGAGTGTATATATGCTTTAAAAAATTCGACACTTCTTGATGAAATAATTATTTGTGATGATGGTTCGGAGTATCAGGAATTAGAGAACACAAAAAAAATAATTAAAAAAGCAAGTAAACATTTTTCATTTGAAATTATTTTTTTAGAAAATAAAAAAAATATTGGCGCATTTAAAAATAAATATAAATTAATTAAAGCTGCAAAAAATGATTGGGTTTATCAAATAGATTCTGACAATATAGCTTTCCCAAAAATTGACAAAGTAATTTCAGAGATAATTAGAGACCACAATTTTCAATTGTTAATTTATTATCCATCAAAACTGATTCAATTTTGGAGATATAAACGGGTTGCATCTATTTTGTCAAGAATTCAAAAAAAATAGATAGTCAAATTTTCTAAAGATTATAAATATTTTGACATAGAAAATACAAAAAAAGCAGTTGAAGAATTTCTTAATTACGATACAACAGATGACAAAACGGTGGGATCACCAGAGTTAAAAAGTAAGTATCTAATAGATAAGCATATTTACTGGGTGTTAAATTGTGGTAATTTCATTGTTAATAAAAAGCAATTTTTAAATGCAATGAAACCAGGGTTGAATTTCTCTACAGATATTCTTTCAATGGATGCAGTAGCTTTTTCATATTTGTGGCTAAAAAATAATGGAACAATCGTTCTTCATCCAAGACTCAGCCATTTTCATAGAAAAAGATACACAAGTATTTCGTATACTACAAAAGATTCTTCAAAAATCTCTAGAGATTTTTTTACCAAAAAAATAATGTTACTGAACGGTTCGGATTTAGAGAGAAAAGAGAATACATAGAATCTAACTATTGGTGAACATTATGTATCATTAAATTAATATAGATTGACTTTTTACAGGCTAAACTTTTAATGTGAAATCAAAACTATTAAATATTCTAAGATACTTATTTCCTGGCTTATATTTAAAATTAAAGTACTTTATATTAAAAAATAAAAAATCAGACATTAATGAACATTTACCTACCTTGTCAACTTTTTCAAGTGAATGTGAAACAATTTTTGAAACGGGAGTAAGAGGGGTAGTATCTTCCTGGGCGTTATTGTATGGTTTGTCAAAAAATAATTTTAATCAAAAAAGACTCTTCCTAAATGATGTAGATAGTGTAAACACAGAAAGCATTGGGTTTGTCGCACGCAAATTGGGAATTCAATTTGATTTCATACAAAAAAACAACCTACAGCTTGAAACCGATAATAATTTTAAATTTGACTTAACCTTTATAGACACACTTCATGTTTATGGACAATTAAAAAGAGAACTTAAAAAATTTGCTCCAGTAACAAAAAAATATATTATATTACATGACACCACAATTGATGCAGACGAAGGTGAAGTCATTAGGCTCAATTTCAACCCAGATGAAATATATGAAAAAACAAACATTCCTATGGATGAATTGCTGAAAGGGCTGTGGCCAGCAGTAGAAGAGTTTGTATTTGATAATAAAAACTGGGAAATTTATAAAAGGTATACCAATAACAATGGTTTAACGATTTTAAGAAGAACAGAAGAAAATTAAGTCGCTAGTTAATGAGTAATATATTAATTCTTGTACTTGCATCTGATACTTATCCATCAAAAAGAAATGCGAAATATCAAAAACAAACATGGGTTAAGGAAAGAAATGATAATATCAAAGTATTTTTTTACGAAGCAGGAAATAAAAACTACAGAATAAATAATCATCTTTTTTTTGATGTAAGCAAGAGCGAGAAAGACATTGGATATAAAAATATAAAAGCTTTTCAGTGGTTACTTAAAAATGAAAGTTTTGATTACATATTTAGAACAAATACAAGTTCGTATATAAGTAAAAAAAATCTTGAAGACTATATTAAAAATTTAAATTACGATAAAAAATATTTATACAGTGGATTAAAAATTGATTTAACAAAAGGAAGCTATAAAGAAGAGATAAGCCTTGTCAGTGGATCAGGAATATTAATGAATAGAAATACTGTAAAGTTAATTGTTGAGAAAAGCAATGAGTTAGATCATGATTTATGGGAAGACGTTTCTATTGGTCAGCTTTTAAATAATTATGATATTTATCCTGAACCTGGGCATAGAGAAGATATAAAGGGAAACATTTTTAAACAAAAAGTTGACCTCCAACACTATCACTATAGGTGCAGGATTGATAATCACTATGGATACCCTAGGTTTTTAGAAAAATATGTATTAGAAGAGCTAAATAGAAGATTTAATAAAACTAAATTAAATATTTTATCTCAATTAATATTAAGGATCTTCTTTGAAGGGTCCAAAACTTTTTATATCCAGCAACCCATGTGGAAATTATTTTTATTTCTAAAAAATATAATTTATAAAATCCTTCCTACAGGTATATATAGGATTCTAAAAAGACTTTTAAGTAAAAAAATACAAAAGTTCCAATTACGTTATTTTAAAAAATAATCTTTATACCAATCTATTGTTTTGTCAATTCCACTTTCAAAACTAAATAGACTTTTAATATTTAACTCATTAAATATCTTGGTTGAATCAAGATATTGATCTTTTATTTCTTTTTCAGAATCTATCACCAATTTTGGAGTTATAATTTTGTTTTTAATTTTCATAGAAATAGCATTATAAACCTCAATAACACTTTTATAACTATCACCTGCAAAATTATACGAAAGTGAGATATTTGGATCATCACAATATAAAGCATTGCCAACTAAAAGGTAGGCATTTACAACATCTTCAACATATACCCAGTCTCTTTTAAAATTACCGTCAGTTCTCAAAATAGGAGTTTCATCATTAAGTAACCACTTGCATAATCCAGGTATAAGCCTATCCCAATTCAAATCTCCACCACCGTAAATATTTCCACATCTTAATGTTGTAACTTTTGTGCCATAAGTTAATTTATATGTTCTTGAAAGTAAGTCTGTTATAGATTTGGAGACCTCATAAGGATAAATTCCATTTAAAGTAAAATTTTCTTTGTACGGTAGATTTGCTGATTCCCCATAAGCTTTGTCAGACGAAGCAACTACAACAGGTATCCCTTTCTTGTTACACTCATTTAACACATTCCACGTACCCTGAATATTTGATTCAAAAGTTTTGATTGGATTAATATTTGCTTCAATGACTTGTGTTTGTGCGGCAAGGTGAAAAACTATATCAAAATTATTATTTTCAAAGTAAGAACTTAAATTATCAGTCTCCGCTATATCAATATAATTTAATTTGAATTTATCGATCAAATTCATTGAATCCAATAAGTCATTTTTTGATTTATCAATAGCAATCCCTTGAATTGAGATATTGTTTTCAAATAAGCTTTTCGTCATCCAGCTGCCCAAAATTCCAGTAGCACCAGTAATTAGGACTTTTTTGTATCTAAAGTTATTCATTAATTAACCAAGGTGCTTTTCCTGATTTCCATAATTCATTCATATGTAGATACTCTCTATATGTGTCCATAGGCTCAAAATATCCACTATGATTAAATGCACACAGTTCAGAAGCACCTGATAGTTTTTTTAGAGGTTCAGACTCTAATATTGAATTTTCATCTAAATAGTTGATAAAAGAACTTTTAAAAATCATAAAACCTATATTAATAAATCCCTCAAGCTTAGGTTTTTCAACAAATTTGGTTACGATATTTTTTTTATCAAATTCTACCAATCCAAATCTTGATACAGGGTTAGTAACAGTAATGCTACCTGTTTTGTTGTGAGAATTGTGAAATTTAATTAGTTTATTTATATCTACATTCGCAAGACCATCACCATACGTAATAATGAATTCTTTATCTAATAAATCTCTGACTTTATAAAGCCTTCCACCCGTATTCGTTTCATCACCTGTAAAGACAACTTGTACACCGCTTTTGTTTTTATAATATTCTTCAATAACTTCCCCAAGATATCCGGTGCATATTACAAATTCGAACTCTCCTTGTGCTTGAAAAATATCGATTAGATGATCTAGTACAGTTAAATCCCCAATCTTGACCATTGGTTTAGGTAAATCATGAGTCATCTCCCTCATCCTTATGCCTTTTCCTCCAGCTAAAATAATCACTTGTTTAATTTGAGACATAAAAGTATTGTATTATTAAAAAAATTTATTTTATTCAATTATGCAAAATCAAAATTTAATTATTACTGGATCCACAGGCTTTATTGGTCAAAACTTAGCTAAAAAATTAAATCAATTTAATACCTATTGCATAAAAAGAAACAATACAGATGAATTATTTAAAAACATGCATAAAGACACTGAATTTACAATTCTGCATTTAGCTACTTATTTTTCAACTCAAAGTAAAGATAAAAATAAGATACATGAAAGCAACATTAAATTTGGTGAAAAAATATTAAAGCAAGCTGAAAGTTTAAATATAAAAAAAATAATTTATACAAATACAATGTACAACTATTACAAAGATGAAGACCTTAGAGATTCATATTACTCTGAAACAAAAAAAATCTTTTCAACAATATTGAATAATTATTGCAATGATAAAAAAATATTATATGAGGAAATATATCTAGACAATACCTTTGGCCGTAATGATAAAAGGAAAAAATTAATACCATTACTAATAGAAAAAATTAAAAATAAAGAAGCCAATCCCATTAAAAATCCAAAAAATTCAATAAATTTAATGCATATTGATGACGTGGTAAAAAGAATATTGATTGCAATTAATTCAACTGAAATCAACTATCCAACTTCTTTTGTTTCAAGAGGTTCTTATAATATAAATTCCTTATATCAATTTTTGAAAAATTATTCTGATTCAGGTGAAATAAATACTGAATTAATTATTAAATGTGAAAACAGCTATTTAAAAGATTTTCCACAAATCGATTACAAAGGTATAAAAATCAAGGATAATTTAGTAGAGTTAACAAAATTATTATGAAATTAGAAAAATACTCAGAAGAGTTTAAAGATATTCTAATTTCTAATGGTGTCAACTTTAAAGACAATAGAGGCGTTTTTAAAAAAACCATTTTTGGTGATGAATTAGTTAGGTTAATGGGTCCTGTTTATGAATTAATAACTGTCAAGTCAGACAAAAATGTTATTAGGGGTTTACATTTTCAAAAACCTCCCCATCCTGTCTCAAAATTCATAACATGTATCTATGGAGAAATACAAGATGTTTTTGTTGATATCAGGAAAGGTTCAAAAACTTTTGGAAAACATGGATTTATCAAGCTTAGAGAGGACGATTCAAGTGGTATTTTTATACCGAAAGGATTTGCTCATGGATACTCTGTTTTATCAGAAGTTGCAATAGTAGCTTATCTTCAGTCAGACAACTTTTATGAAGAATTAGATGAATCAATAAATCCTTTAAGCTTAAATATAAATTGGAGAGTTGAAAATCCAATTATCTCCAAAAAGGATATAAATGCAAAAAACTTTAATGAATTTGAAAGCAGCTTTGAATAAACAATTGAATTTTTATAAAGATCGTATAAACTATTTTTCTTTCATATGTTAACAAAAAAGAATATATCAGTTACAGCTATTGTTCCTGTTTTTAATGAGGATAAATTATTAGAGCACTCTGTAAAAAGATTAATTAGTGAAAATATTGTTGATAAAATTATCATAGTTAATGATTGTTCAACTGATAATTCAAAATCAATTATGGAAGAATTGTGTAATGTGTATGAATTTATTGACTTTTATGAAACTTCTGAGAATCTTGGTAAGGGAGGTGCAGTTAGAACTATTAAAGAAAAAATTCAGACAGATTATGTAATAATTCATGATGCAGACTTAGAATATTTCCCAAAAGACATAGAAAAATTAATCTCAAAGGTAAGTTTTGATGAACCCACATTTGTTATAGGTTCACGATTTATTAACAATTCAAAACCACAAAACTACATTCGTACATATGTTGCAAATAAGCTACTATCAAAAATTTTTTCAATTAAGAAAAAAATAAATGTTACAGACATTGCATCGTGTTACAAGTTGTTCCCAACTAGCTTTTTTAAAAATACTGATTTTATTTCTAATGGTTTTGAATTTGAAGTAGAGATTGTAGCAAAATATTTAAATAATCATTCTAATTTACATGAGTGTGGAATTGACTATAAATCAAGGACTTACAGTGAAGGGAAAAAAATAAAATTTTCTGATTTTTTTAAATATATAATTGCAATTATTAAATTTTAATTATTTATAGGTAAATAAACGGAATAATTTCCTATTTTCATTTTGTTAGTTTTTTGAATTGAATTTGAGCAGTTTAATTGTCCAAAACAATAAATTTCATCACTTTTAAAGCCATAAGAATCTACTCTCTTTTCAAGAATTGGCGATTGTATCTCATATTTTGAAAAGACATCTTGATTAAAATCTGTCATGAAAATTTTATAAGAGTCGATTCTTACGACTAATGATGCTGAAGCAATTAGGAAACCAGTTACTATTAAACTAATTTTTTTTGAATTTCCAATAAGTAATTTACTATTTGAGATTTTATCAATGTTGAAAAAAATATAAGCAGAGACTAATAACCCAGAAACAAATCTATAGTTTGGATACAAGAATAACCAACTAGTAATAAACAAAGCTAAGTTAAATTTAATTAAATTCGTTTTATGTTTGATAAATTTATTTTTGTTTTTATTAAATAGTTTAAAAAATAGAAATATGAACAGGAAGGTAAGAACGAAATTATATAAGTAGTCGATATTTTCTGAAAGCCAGTAATCTTCGATCCAATTAAAAGAAATAATTTCCATATTTTTAACATTTGGATTTCTATTATTTATCACTGCACTTTTTGAAAAAGAATAAACTTGATGAGATGATTCCCAAGGCAGTATATCTAAACACGTGAAACTAACGGGATAGACTAAACACCCTGTTGAGAAAATGCTTTTAGTTACCCATAAAGAATTAAATAATATCAGACCTTTATTTTTTAGTAACAAAAAATACTTTTTTTCAAAAAACAAAAGTATAAAAATAGCTATAAAGAATAAATACCCCATAGTTCTTATTTGAGATAAAAATGTTAAAAAATACAAAAGAATATAAAAATTTACCGATTCATAGCTTCTCTCAAGTGAAACTATATAAAACAACAAACAACACAGAAAAAATATAATCGCATAGGAGCTATCAAATTTTCCTATTTCTTGAATAAAAAAGAAACCATTTCTTCCCCCCCCAAATCCAAAATTATCTAATAAGCCAATAATTATTATTGATAATGTGATATTTTTAAAAAATTCATTACGCAATTCAAAGGATGAAATCAAAAAATTAAAAAAACTTGCTAAAAAAATCAGATTTATTAATTGAATAAAGCCATAATTGTTACCAACCCACAAAGTTGAGCTTACATAATCAAATATTGATCCAAGCCCATAATGTGATTCAAAGTTAGATATTCCTAAATTAATTTTTTCGTTTTGGAAAAGTTTTTGTATATAGAAATGGTAAGCATTTGCGTCATGACTCGGATTATTATTGTAAATACTTGTTAATAAAAAACCTACAATAATAAGTGAAAATTTATTTAATTTAAAAAATTCTAAAATTGATTTTTTTTCTATTACAAAAATAAACAAAAATGAAAATAAAGCAACATATTCAATTGGTATAAAAAAGTTTAATAAAACTAAAATATTGCCATACCAAAAAAACCCTAAGTAAACTAAAAGTGCATCATAGTTCATAAATAAACTATTTTTACTAAGAGATTTATTTTTTAAAAAGAGTCTTGCAAAATTTTTTCCAAATAGAAAAAAAAACAACATTAGAAGAATTGAAATAAGATAATAAAGAAAAAAATTCATCAAAGTAATGATATCAGTGTTTAGAAGAATAAAAAATATTGTATTAGATATGAAATTTTGAAAGTTTTGTAATTTAGTAACTAAATTTTGAATAAATTATATGTCATTTCAAATTTTTAAAACTAAAAAGAGGCTCATTAGAATAGTTATGTATATTTTTAAAATTATGATAAATACATACATAAAAAAATTAGATTACTCAAAAACTATTACATCGTTAAGGGGAATTTCTGTATTAGGAGTTTTACTATATCACTCAAAATATTCATATTTTGAAGGAGGCTTTTTAGGAGTAGATGTTTTTTTTGTTATTAGCGGATATTTAATAGGTAATATTATTTTTTCACAATTCTCTATAAACGAATTCAGCTTTAAAGTTTTTTATAAAAGAAGAATTAGAAGATTAATTCCATCATTAATATTTACTTTATTTTTCACTTACCTCATAAGTTATTTCATATTCTTACCTGGGGATTTTGAAATCTTTGAAGATTCTGTAATTTACACTTTATTTTTTATAGGTAATATATTTTTTTGGAAAACAAATGATTACTTTTCACCTAGTACAGATATTTCTCCTCTTTCACATCTTTGGTCTCTAGCTATTGAAGAGCAGTTTTATTTACTGTTTCCATTATTCATTGTTGTTTTACTAAAGAATAGTTTTATTAGGAAAAACATAGGAATAATCGTATTCTTTAGTGCATTACTAAGTTTTGTGTATTCTATTTCAAATTTCTATCATTTACCAATTGAATGTCCATCAACAAACTGTATAGAAATAACAACCTTTTATTGGCTGCATACGCGAGGTTGGGAAATATTAGTTGGAGTTGCTCTAAATTTTTTCACACCACAGAAAATATTTTTTGAAAAGAAAACTTTTAATATTGGCTTATTACTAATTATTTTTTCGTTTATATTTGTTGACCACAATCTTAAGCATCCAGGTTTTGTTACCCTTCCAGTAATTTTGGGTACAGTGTTAACAATTATCTATTCTTCAAAAAATGATGATAATTATTTAAGTAAATCTAAATTATTATATTTTTTGGGAAAAATAAGCTACAGCTTATACCTAATCCACTTCCCAATCTTTGTGGTGAGAAATTATTTTGGATACAAAACGTACGTTGGATCTGGTTTTGACATACTTCCTATATTTTTAATTGGAATTTCAATTCTTATAAGTTATCTCATGTGGTTGTATATCGAAACACCCTTTAGGGATTCAAATATTATAAATGACAAAAAATTATTGTTAACCCTTTCTCCATTAGTTGTTTTTATAGTTATAACAGTTAGTACAAATATAATTCCAAATAAAAATTTAAATCCAGAGTATGAAAAGTTTGATTTTACAACAAATTTTGATATTAAAAAGGAATGTTTTTTTGAAAAAGTACCTGAAAATATGTTAGCTATTGATCACTGCTTGACGCCTAAGCAAAATGTTGAAAATGTCCTAGTTTTAGGCTCGAGTATCGCAAAAAATATATATAGAGGGTTAACAACAATAGATCAAAATACTTACCATTTTGATATTGTAGTTGTGACTGGGTGCCCGCCATTATTAGAAAAATTTGATATCGATATCGAGAATTTTGATGAAAAAAAATGTGAGATTATTTATCAGCAAATCATAAAGAATTTACAATCTAAAAAATATTCCAAAATAATTATAAGCTATCAGTGGGGAGAACTTATTTCGAAAGATCTAGATAGTACAGAGTCATTATTTGATAATACAATTAACAATATACTCCAGAATGTACCAAAAGAGAGATTAACTCTAATTGGACCACCTGTAGTTTGGCAGAATCGTGTAGATGTCATTGCATTACGAGCTGTCAACTTTCAAGAAAATATAAACCAGTTCAATAATTTATATTTAAATGAAAAAATATTTAGTTATGAATTAAATTTTGTTCAAAAAGTTGAAAATTTAAATATTGATTACTTTTCAATAGTTAACTATCTATGTGTAAAAGATAAATGTAAACTATATGAAAAAATTAATGAAACATATTATTTTACATCAAAAGATTTTATTCACATTAGTGATTATTTCTCAGCTAAAATTGCAGTGGATTTATTTCAAAAATTAGAAAATTAAAAACAACTAAATTTTATTGATATCCCAACATTTCAAAATCAGACTTAAAGTACTTGTAAACTAAATTCTTAGTATTCTCATCATAGTAAGTTAAATAATGAGCATGATCAGATTTATTTATATGTGGTAGGTCTAACGATAAACCTGTTCTTTTTTCAATTTTTTTTATATCATTTGATAAGTCTTCATATCGACCAATAAAGTCAACAATTAATTCTTGATTTTCATCTACTAGGTAATCTTTTTGAAATGTTACTTCATTTAAACACCTCCACTCTATGTATTCACTAAAATTCATTTTTTTAATAAGGTCGTGTTGAGGGTGCCCAGTTGCTTTTTTCATATAGAAATACATTGAAACCTGCCAATCTAATGGGTTTCTAACAAAAGCAAATGAAAAATAATTTGAATAATTTTCTTTAAAATAGTTTTTATATTCGAGAGCGTACGAATGCGTAGTTAGTGAATCATTTTTGGTAAATATAGTATTTTTTAAAACATATTTTTTATATTTCCACCTAAAGTATTCATTGTTCTGAATTAATTTAGGTACATAGTTGTTCTCAATTGATGCAGAGATACTTTTACCAGCTACTTTATGAATATGGATAAAAATTATTTTTTTTCTTAAATCAATCACGTTTAATAAAATAATAAAACTTTATAAAAATAACTATAAATAATGAAATAAATTTTTGACTTTATGAATGAACTAACATATATCAAAACATTTGAGTATTAAAATTAAATAGATGAACGAATCGTATCAATACAACTATTCAGAAAATATTGAATCTACAAACTCTATGTACGACCAAGACTCAAGAGTTAAAAAAGCTAAGAAGACTTTATCCGTATTATCTGACTACTTTGGAAATATTTCAAATTTAAAACTTTTAGATATAGGTGCTTCTACAGGGATTATGACCAACGAATATGCAAAATATTTTAAAAATGTTGTTGGAATTGACATAGATGCCAAAGCTATTAAATATGCAAAAAACAACTTTAATAGAGAAAATATAGAATTTATTGCATCTCCAATTGAAGAGTCAAATCTTGACAATGCTTCGTTCGATGTTGTAACTTGTTCACATATATACGAGCACGTACCATCAGCCGAGGTATTATTAGAAAACATATTTGAAGTACTTAAACCTGGTGGAGTATGTTATTTTGCTGCTGGTAATAGATTTCAAATTATAGAAACACACTACAGACTCCCATTTCTATCTTATTTTCCAAAGAAAATTGCAAATAAATATATTAGTTTATTTACAAGTCATGACGAGTACTATGAAAATCTAAAATCTTATAGAAATTTAAAAAAGCTAGTCAAAAAATTTGAAGTAGTAGATTACACAATTAAGATTATGAGAAATCCTTCAAAATATTCTGCAGACGATATGTTGAATGAAAATACTGTAAAGTATTACTTTGTAAATTTTTTAGCTACTTTAGGATACTTTTTTATACCTACTTACATATGGATACTAAAAAAGCCATTTATAGAAGATCATGTCTAAACATATTTTCAAATTTATATTTATTTTGATAAAATTTTTTAAGTGAAGATTTGTATCTTGTCTTACAACTATGCTCCATATATTGGTGGGATTGAAACTTATTCAAATAATTTAGTTAAGTATTTTAGATCAAACAAAATAAGTTATAAATTAATCTCTGGAAGGTTGACAGGAATAAAAATCATTAGAATTTTAGAAGTAATTATAAGATCTTATATAAAAATTCCATTTAATAATTACGATATAATTCATTTAACAAACCTAAATTTGTGGCCAGTATTATTACTGAATATCTTTAAAAGAAATAAATTAACATTTGTTATAAATCTCCACGGATTAGAGATAGTGTACGGAAATAGAAAAAAGCTCTCATCTAGATTGTATGATTTTTTAATGCCATATAAATATATAAGTAACCAAGATAATATATATTTTCTTTGCAACAGTACACAAACACTGTCTCTTGCAAAAGAAAAATTTATCAGTTCAAAACTCAATTATATTCCTATGGGGGTAGATAAAATAATAAATTTTGATTCCAATAAAAAAATAAATAAAAAAGAAATTTTTTATTTTGGAAGAATTGTAAAAAGAAAAGGTTTGAATTGGTTTTGTGAAAATATTTTAGTACGACTTAATGGTGCAAAATTATATTTTGCTGGTCCAATTGTTGATAAAGAAGAATTTCGCAAGGTAAACTCTCATCCACAAACAGAATATTTAGGAATTATCAGTGAAGAAGAAAAAGTTAATAGAATTCAAGGATCTTTATTTACAATTATTCCCAACATTATTGAAAATGAAAACAAAGACTTTGAAGGTTTTGGTATTTCATTAATTGAAGTTATTGCTAATGGAGGTTTGCCTATAGCAACAAAAACTCAAGGAATTATTACCTCGAGTTTAGATGGCAAAATTGGAATTACAATAGAAGCAAATGATACAGATCAATGGATAGATAAGATACAAGAACTAAATAGTAAAGGACTAGATTATAGAAATACTTTAATCATCAAAAGTCAAAATTTAGTCCAGCAAAACTTTATTTGGAATAATATTTTTTCATCAACAGTTAAGTTTTATGAATCAATAATAAATAAAAATTAAAGTATTCTATAAATACCAAAAACCCATATCTTGCATTATTTTCTTTTTTTCACTACCAATTATGTAATTGAAGTGGATAATTGTAGGATCTAACACTTCATGGTGATTGTAATAATATAAGCCATTAGGATATTTTTTTATATCAAAAAATTTATAGTCAACACTTGAAAGATTCTGATTAATGTATCTTTGATCATCAAAATGGTTTTTGTTTTTTGGATTTAAATCCAATAAATCTGAAGGAACTCTATTTGGGTTAAAAAGATTTTTTGACGCTTCAGTATTATTAACCAACATAAAACCTGCGCACAAAGTTTTATTTTTTTCAGTAGGGTTGTAATCAAATTGTCCAATCATATCTTTAATAGGCATAGTATTAATTTCTGATATTGGGTTTTTAAGAAAAACGATATCGCCATCAATATATAAAACTTTTTCAGCCCCTAGAAGGGTTTCATAAACAATAGATAGTTTAATAAACATTAACTTATTAAAATTTTTTGATCTCCACTCTTGAAATTTATTAACATTTGAAAAATAGTTATTATTCAGAAAATGAGTCTGAATATTTTGTTTATTAAAATGATTATAAGATTTTTTTCCAACCGCAAATATTTCTAAATTATTTATTCCAACTCTTTCTAAAGAAGCAACAAGATTTTGTGTATATTCGATATAACCATCGTTGGTTAGCGTTATTAATTTCACATTGTTATGTTATATATTAAATAAATTTAGATAAGTCTTATATTTTTCTTATCTAATTTTTATCATGGAGAGTAAGATTATTTAAAAATAAAAAAATCTATGAATAAAAAAATAAAATTTATTAATCCAGATTTAATTCTTGATAAAAATATTGCAATAATTGGGTCTAGTGCAAAATTATTAGAAAATTCTTATGGAGAAGACATAGATTCTTATTCAGAAATCATCAGATTTAACAGAGCACCTGTAAATGGTTATGAAAGATTTGTAGGGTCCAAGACAACCTTAAGAGTAGTTAATAATCATGTATTTGATAATGTAGATATCTCAGAACATGGATTTACTAATCAACCTAAGAAATTTGTTAAGAAGCTTAGAAATAGTAACATCTTATATATTGGTCCAGATATTCAACCTTGGAACAGACAAAAGAAGAATTCACATAAATCAAATACTTTATATAAATTTGACTATGAACATTCAGAAGAGCTAAAAAAAACTTTTAATTTAGAGTCTTCGAAATTTTTACAAGTAGGAACAATTTTTACTCTTCTATGTATTGTCTCAGACATAAAACCAACATTATTTGGATTTGATTTAGAACCAATAAAAAGAACGCATTATTTTGAGGATAGGCCAGATTTTAAAAATGAAGGTGCGCATAAAATCTCAATTGAAATGAAAAAGTTAGCAGACTTAAATAATGAAGGCATTATAAAAGTCCTTTAGTAAATTTATTTAAAAATTAGTATTATTAAATGGTAAATGTTATTGCAGAGATTGGCATAAATCATCAATCCAGTGAAGATGTAACAAAAAAATTAATTGACCATGCAAAACATTCAGGATGTTGGGCTATTAAATTCCAATATAGAAATTTAAATGATTTTTACAGTGATACAACTGAGATAGGCGACGAGCTTATTTTTGATCAATTAAAAAATACAGACCTTAGCTTAAGTCAGATTATTTCTCTTAATGAATATGCTCAGCAATCTGGTTTAAAAACTGGAATAAGTTTTTTTAACATTAAAGATCTTAAGGAAATTGTTGAGAGTAATCTAAATTATGATTTTTTAAAAATACCTTCTGCTGAATTTTCTAATACAGACTTAATCAATTCTGCATTGAAATATACTGATTTACTTATTTTGTCTACTGGTGGTCACACACTCGAAGAAATTAAAACTAATATCAAGAAACATGATTTTAGTAAAAAAGAAGCAGTAGTTATGCATTGTACATCCAACTACCCTACAGAAATTGGCAATCAAAATCTTAAAGTTATTACTGAGCTTTTAAAAATTAAAGATATCTCTGTTGGCTATTCAAGCCACGATACAGATTATCAAGTTAATTTGATAGCCGCTGCTTTAGGAGCAAAATTTATTGAAAGACATATCACACTTAACAAAGAAGGAAGAAGCTTAGACGATTCTTCAAGTTCAGAGTTAGGTGATTTTGTAAACATGAATAACATTTTAAATAATTTTCAAAAAATAATGGGGGATAGTTTAAAGCCAGTTAATCAAGGTGAAAAATTAAACTTACAAAATTTAGGAACCTGTGCTTATAGTGATGGAGAATTAGAAATTGGAGACAAAGTAGATATCACTAAGGTTTCAATAAAAGCACCGAGAAAAGGCTTAACAATAGATGAGTTAAAAAGACTTATTAAAAAGCCATTAATAAAAAAATTATATAAAAATCAACCAATTACAAAAAGTCATTTTGTTAAACCAGTTTCCCTAAACCACAGTGACTTTGAGTTTATGGAAAATAATAAAATATCGATCCCTTTAAGGTTTCATGATATGCAAGAAATATTTGAAAATTTTAATATTTCAAACTTTGAATTTCACTTATCGTATCATGATGTAGATGAAATTGAACTTTCAAAACTAAGTAAGAATTCTGATATTTTTCAAAACAAAACTTTTTCTTTTCACTTACCTGATTACATAAATAATTACCAACTATTTGATCCGTTAAGTGATGATAAAGAAATACAAAAAAGATCAAAAGAAATTTTAAATAAAATAATTGATATAAGACAAATCTTTTCTCCAGATAGTTCAATTTTTGTCTCAAGCCTAAGTCAAAATACATTTGATAATAAACGGACTTATTATGAAAATTTAAAAGAATTTATTGAAACAATTTACACTAGAGAAAAAATTTCTTTTTTGCCACAGTGGCTTCCAAAAAAAGCTTGGTATTTTGGAGGCTCTTATGAGATTAATCAGTTTTCACAGAAAGATGATATTGAATTAATTAATGAATTTGATATGGATATTTGTCTTGATGTAGCGCATTTAATTATGTCAGCTAATTCTGCAAATGAAAACTGGAAAAATTGGTTTGAATTATTAGTTGACCACGCACAACATATACACTTATCTGATTCCTATGGCACTGACGGTGAAGGTGTAGAATTCGGTAAGGGAGAATTAGGCACTCCTAAGAAAATATTAGAACTCGATTGCACAAAAGTATTAGAAGTTTGGCAAGGACATCTTAATGATTGTGATGGGTTTAAAATTGCAGTAAAAGACTTAAGGAAAAGAAATTAGTAAAACTTTTTTTATAACAGGCATTAATGGGCAGGATGGTGCTTTTCTTGCAAAAAAAGCTCTAGAAGATGGGTACAAAGTTTTTGGTCTCCAAAGGCCAATACCTACTTATAGAGATCGACAAATAACATTTAGACTAAAAGAACTTCAAATTTTTGATCATATTGAATTCAAAGTTGTAGATTTAAGAGATTCACAAAAAGTTACTGATATATTTAAGAATTATAAACCCGACTACTTTGCTCACCTGGGTTCTCAAAGTAGTGTAAAAAAAAGTTTTGAGGATGAAAAGCTTACTAAGGAATCAAACCATTTAATTTCTGAAAATATTATTTTCTCAATTGAAAAATTTTCAAAAGACACTATATTTTTCTTTCCTTCTTCTGCAACAATTTATGAAGGATATAGTGATACAACCGTCAATGAAGAAACCATACCAAAGCCTAAAACAAATTACGCTAAGTCAAAGTATTATATTCAAAAGTCGATAACTGAAAAAGTTTTAAATTTTGACTTACAATTCAATACTGGAATTATGTTTAGTCATGAATCTGAATATAGGAGATCAAATTTCTTTACTAAAAAAATTGTTGAATTTTTGGTCGAATATAAAAAATCAAATAATA
>Ga0255772_10001494_pt1 | contig 23364 bp, 37 predicted proteins | sample 071ome_34_FD_179970 | JGI IMG/M metagenome (GOLD analysis project Ga0255772, IMG submission 179970) | Coastal salt marsh microbial communities from the Groves Creek Marsh, Skidaway Island, Georgia - 071411BT metaG (version 2) | ecosystem: Environmental > Aquatic > Marine > Intertidal zone >...
TGGCTTCTCTCCCCAGAGCATTTCCCAGCCGCGAGGCATGCCCGCCCAGGACTCCCAGTCCTTGACTAGCGCGTATTCGGTCGCCGTATGGTTCTCGCCGGCTCCGCGTCGCACTACATCGACTATCCCGTAGTCCTCGAGCTCGCGCAGGGCGCGACGGACGAGCGCGTTATCCAAGCCACCGCAGAGGCGCGACAGCGTGTTGACGTGCAGCCTGTTGCCGGTCGTCGGCTCGTTAAACCCGTAGGAAGCGCGGACAATCGCCAGCGCGACACGCAGGGCCGTGCGGCTGACCTTGACCGCGCATAGCGCTGTAAGAATGTCCCGATGCAGCCTTAGAAAGTGCCGGTCGGGCTGGACGTCAGCCACCTTCGACCCGCGCCGTCTCGTCGTCGCGCAGGACCACGAGGCGCCCCCCGGCGCACTTAATGCGCAGCTCGACCACGTCTGCCATCTCGCCGTGGCCTCCGCCGGTTTGGTAATGCCATACGGCGCGCATCAACTGCTCGACCGTGCAGGTGACGACCGTTCCAATCTCCATCCCGTCCTTGCTCATCGCGTCACCTCCACGCGCTCGGCAGCCGTCATCCAGTCAGCGACCGGCACAGTGCCGCCGGTCAGGTACTCGATGCGGTGCTGCTGCTTCATCGACGGCCGAACCTCGCCGGCTTGCCATTTGTAAACAGTCTGACGAGACACGCCGCAAGCGTCAGCAAACGCCGTGCGGTTCATCCGGCCAGAGTCCAACCACGCCGTAAGTAACGCGGCTCCGTTAGGTGTGTCACTCATGGTGCGAACTTTACACGGTAAAAAAGTGTCACGCTATGGTTGACGGGTGCGGGGTTGTAGACGTAGAGTCGATTTTCAACGGGGGGCAATTAAGCCCCAAAGAAGCACAGCCTGATGGACACGCCCACCCACGACTTCGCCAAGAAGCCCCACGCCCTTGCAGACGAGGCGCTTGAATATTTCACCCACACCTCTGGCGAACTGCCCTTTTGGTGCGCTGCCGACCCCGACTGCATCATTGCAGCCGAGCGCTTCGACGGCTCCTGCGAGGCCGAGGATTACGTCTGGGCTTGCGTCGTTGACCTTGCTGAACGGATGGCTGAATGACCGCCCGGCCAACCGCCCACTGGCCGCACCACAAGGTCGTCGCTGCGCTCCGTGCGCTGCTCGAGCTTGCCCCGTGCATGAGCGAGGACGACCGCGAGCGGACGCAGGCGCTACTCGCTGTCCTTGAGCGCCGTGCGCTGCCCCATGAAAAGCAACTAATCCGCGACTCGCTCGCGACACTGGAGCGCTGATATGCCCCGTTGGTCCGTTGTTACCGTCCCCAGCTCGATGCCCGGCGTCTGGCTGTCCGTTATCAAGCGCAACGGGCGCCTGATGCACTCTATCGAGTTCACCGGCACGCAACGTGCCGCCGAGCGCGACGCGCAAGCGACCATGCTGCGGCTTGCTCGCGAGGACGACCAGCGATGACAGCGCGCACTGTCGAGCAGCGCTTGATTGCACAACTTGAGGTCGAGCTGCGCCAGGCTGTCAACGCCCTGCGGGCCCTGCTCGCCTTGACCGGCGACGAGTCGGAATGGGTGCAGCGCGCTGCCTTCGACGCTGCCGCCCAGGTCGTCAGCTTGCACGACAGCCACGACGAGGAAGCGGCGCGCGAGGCAGAAGAGGAAGAGCTAGCCAGCCTCGCGGGCTGGAACGTGTGCGAGTTTTGCGACGAGCGCGGCTGCGAATCCTGCGGCAACACCGGGAGGTATTGGGAATGACTGACGGGACGTACAAGGTCGACGGCAAGCGCGCCGTCGTGCGAGACGGGCGCCTTGTGCTGCTCTGCGACGAGCAAGAGGCGCGCGCCTTTGAGGCATGGTTGCGGCAGCGCGAGCACCTACGGCAACGCGACGATGCGACCGCTATAGCTACAGGCCTCGGCATCGAGGGCGTTGGCGGTGACGCATGACCGTGCACGGCATTTGCGACGGCTGCGGCTGGTTTAGGCGCAATTTGCGCGAGGCGCACCTCGCCCACGGCAACGTGCACGACTGGCGCCTTGTGTGCCTGCGCTGCTTTACGCTGCTTGCTGCCGAGGCTGACGAGCCCATCGAGACGGACGTGTGCCCGCATTGCTCGCGGCCTGTTGTCGAAGAGCGCGACCACGCTGACGGCTGCGACCGTGGGCGAGCTCGGCGCGCTGTCATGGCGAGCATGACCGGCCCGGCGACGGGCGGCGCGCTGTGACCGACAACCACGAGCAAACCTTTGCTTTCGCCCTATGGTGGGGCGTTATCGCTGCCGGTGCTGCCGGCTTTCTATTGGGGTGGATTACATGACAGAGAAACACACACTCGCCGCAGCGCTCGCACGCGCTCAGGCGGCAATGAGCAACGTCACCAAGGACCAAAGCAACCCGCACTTTCGGTCGCGCTTTGCGTCGCTGGCAGCCGTCAGAGACGTCGTGATACCTGCGCTTGCTGCGGAAGGTATCTCCGTCGTGCAGATGCCCGGAAACGACGAGCACGGGCGCGTGTGCGTGCGGACGGTCCTGCTCTACAACTCCGGTCAGCTCGATTGCGGGACGTTGGCGACGACGGCGACCGTTCGCGGAGGTAACGAGGCGCAGGCTGTCGGGTCTGCGCTGACCTACCTGCGACGCTACGCGCTCGCCGCCATCGCAGGAGTCGCCCAGGAAGACGACGACGGGCAGGCAAGCGGGCCGGCGAAGCCGCGGCAGGCCAGCCGACAATCGAGCAAGCCGGCGCAGCATCTCGCCATCCAGGCGGCACGGGACAAGCTCCGCGCCGTGTTTGGCGACGACGTCGAAGACGCCGAGCGCATGGTGCGCGAAACGGTCGACATGCCGCTGCGCGAGGCATTGCAGGACGTCGAAGCGTGCAAGGTCATCCTGAACGCGCTCGCCAAGGAGTAGCCATGACCGACGCACACATCCTGACGACCGGGCAGATTGAGTCGGCCCTCGCCTACATTGAAGACCTGGAGACGCGCATCGACTTGCTTGAGGACACGCCAGAGGACCAGCGACGCGCCGAGGTCTACGTCGAACGCATTAACGACGCCCTGGAGGCGCTCGGGGAATCCATCCCGGCGAAGGCCGAGCGGGCTATCCACGTGCTCCGCGCTGCGGAGGCGACCGCGCAGCGACTGAAAGCGGCAGAGGAGCAAATCAAGGCACGCCGGGCGCGCGTCACTCGCACCGTCGAGCGCATCAAGCGCGACCTCGCCCCGCGACTGCTCGACGCACATCGGCAATACATGGCCGACGACAGCGCGAACCTGCGCACCGATGCCGGGACCATTTACACGACGAAGCGCACCCGGCTCGTTGTGCCCGATGACCCGGCGCGATGGCCTGCCGAGTTCGTTGAGCTCGTGCCCAAACTTGACCGGCGAGCGCTTACCGCGCACGTGAAAGCAAACCCAGACGACGCCCTCGACGGCGTTTACCTTGAGCAGACTGAGGGAGTGACCATCCGATGAGCAACACGATTGTAATTACCGGCAACCTGGGCGCAGACCCGGAACAGCGCAACCCCGGCGCCGGGCCTGTCGAGCTGCGGCTCGCTGACTCGACCGGCTATGGCGAGCGAAAGAAGACCGCATGGTGGCGCGTTAAGGTATGGGGCAAGACGGGCGAGTATGCGCTCAGCACGCTCCGCAAGGGCGATATGGTCACGGTTGCCGGCGAGGCCAGCGTCGACGAATGGCAAGGGCGCGACGGTCAGACACGGTACACGCTCGAACTGAACGCGCAGCGCCTGGACGGGCCTTTCAAGCGGCGCAGCCGGGACGACGTTGGGGGCTACGAGCGCCGACTCGAGCGCAACGCAAAGCCATACGCCGACGACGATGACATTCCGTTCTAATGGCCGGCACCGCCGAAGGCATGGCGAAGGCTCGCGCAGCGCTAACCGAGCGCCGAAACGCTGAACAGCGCGCGTTCATTGAGGCGTGGAACAAAGCCGACAGCGTCGAGGAGGTCGCGCAGGCTTTCCACATTGAGCCGCAATCGGCACGACGTCGCGCCACTCGCGCGCGTGCGATGGGGCTCGACGTGAAGCACATGCCAATAAGCAAGGGCGCGCACCCTCGCTTGCGAGTAGGGCAGCGCGTGCGCCTCGGTTACTTTGTCGGCGTCGTTGCAAAGCGTTTCGCCGCTACTAATCAAGTCCTGATTGTGTGGCCGGATGGTCGCGCAGAGCTAGGGACCGCGCGTGGTCGCATGGCCTGCGGCGAGTTCGTCGAGCTCGTGTCGTGCTGATACTTGCCATTGACCCAGGCACGCGCACAAGCGGCGTCTGCCTCTACGAAAGCGACAGCCGGCGCGTCATCTGGTCGTGTAAGCAGCTTGAAAACGAGCAAGCGCTTGCGCTGTGTCGCTCCGACGCGCCCGGCTTTGCTGCCGTCGTCATGGACCTGACGCCGACGATGGACGGCTGGCGCGGGTTGTTTACCGTCGCCGTCGAGCGCGTGCAGGCGCAGGGCATCGCAGGCAATGACGTCATGCTCACGTGTGAATGGTCGGCGCGCTTCGTCGAGGCGGCAGAGTCGGCAGGGCATGCGGTGCGCTGGCATTACCGGCGCGAGGTATGCCGGCACCTGGACGTAGTCGGGGCGAACAAAGACGCCCAGGTCCGCGCCCGGTGCATCGAGCTGCACGGCGGCGACCGGAAGGCCGCGCAGGGTACAAAGAGAGAGCCGGGACCATTACACGGAGTTTCGGGACACTCGTGGCAGGCTTTGGGCCTCGCCCTTTTGGTCGCGGACATCTAGAATGAGGGCACCACTCGCGACCTTTCTTGCAGGTCAGGTCCGAGTGCGGAGGAAAGGTGGTTCCCCTATGCCCGAGAAGAAGTGTACATCCTGCCTGCGCAAGCTGCCCGCGAGCCTGTTTCACCGCATGCGACTGAAAAGCGGGGCGTGGGGCCTGCAGTACCAGTGCAAAGACTGTCAGCGCGCGCGAAAGGGCTCTCCAAAGCAACTGCCGTGGGTGACGCGTTTTTGGCGGTCTGTTGACCGCTCAGGCGATTGCTGGTTGTGGATGGGCGCACTTAACAGCGCTGGCTACGGGGTGCTCGGCAAAGAGCGGGCACACCGGCTGGCGTACCTAATCAGCACAGGCGTCGCGCCAGCCGACCAGTGCGTTCTTCACTCCTGCGACCAGCCGCGCTGTGTGCGGCCCAGTCACTTGAGCCTTGGAGACAGGGCTCGCAACTCGGCCGAGATGGTGCAACGGGGCCGCAGTCTGAAGGGCTCAAGACAGCCTAACTCGCGCCTTACTGAGGCTCAGGCATTGGCAATACTTGTGTCGCCACTGTCTAGCCGAGAGCTGGCCAAGGTGTTCCCGGTCAGTGCGCGAACTATTCGCAAGATTCGTCAAGGAACACGATGGGCTCACCTCGACGCACCTAGCGCTGCTCGTCGCTGACGTCTAGCGCCGCCGCGACCGGCAGGCGCGACACCATGATTGGTTGCGAATGACGTCTTCGCCGCTCGGCCCTTGCCCTGCCATGCGTCGCAGGCCGAACGCGTCGATAGGCTTCTCATCGTCGCACCGGGGACACCTCCGGTACGCAATGCCGTCGACGGTCTTGTGAGACTGAATCAGGGTTAATGTGCGCATCACCTCTCCCGGTTTCGCTGGTACTCGCCCACGTCGAGGATTCGCTCGAGCACGTAAATACGCGCCCGGTCGTCGCGCTGCTTGTCGGCAAGGTCCGCAATCGTCGGCGGCTTGCTTGCGGCGTTCTCGACTTCTCCGCGCAGCGCGCTGACCTGGGCCTCGCATAGCTCGCCGGCTCGTAGCTCAATGCGAGCATCTACAGCCCTTGCTATCGCCGTCTGGTCGTCGTGAACCATCCCGGCAACCCATCGGTCGGCCTGCGTGGTCAAAGCCGCGACACAGGCCAGCAGGGCCGTTGCCGTCGTCTTGTCGACCTTAGCGAGCAGCCCGACAGGCCCAGGCGCTCGATGCTGCCGGATAGCCTGCTCAGCGGCATCGGTCGCAATCGTCAGGGTGTCGTCGGGCATGGTCGGCCTGCTGGCCTGCGTCTTAGCGCGTCGCCGCTGCGACTGCGGCCTCGATGCCCGACTCGAGCAGCGCACGCACCAGGGCGAGAATCTGCCGGTCGCACTTGCACCCGGTCGCCTCCTCGGCGGCGTCCGCGACCATGCCGACGGCAGCGCCGGCCGCACCCTTGCCCGCGTCGAGCAAGGCGCGCTCGTCCTGCGACAGCTCGCGCGCGTCGTCGTCGTCCTCGACCGGGTCGGGCTGAATGTGCGGCGCCATCGTCCGCGCGAGCTCCTGCGGCATGCCCGAAGCCTTAAGCCTGCGCATACCCTCGGCCCGCGCAATCGCGAAACGGCGACGGCCGGCAAGGTGCGGCGCCTTGTCAGCGGCGAACTCGACGACCTCGGCAGCCGTGCGGGCGATGACCTTTCGCTCAGTCTTGGGGAGGCGCATCGGTCTTACTCTCCTTCTGTCCGTCGACGTAGGACTGCCCAAACAGGTACGAGCCGATGATAGCGGCGCTCGCCTGGTAGGCCTTCTCCGCGTCAATCTCGCCCGTGATGGCCTGGAACACGTAGGGCGCCAGCGCGCCGAGCAGGGCAAGCCAGAACTTGCGGCTGCGTAGCTTTTCCATCTAGTCACCTCCCGCCATAGCATCGCGCACGCGCTGCCGAATGGCGTCCAGGTCTACGAGCCCGCCAGGGCACTCCGTTGCGGCGCCTTCTAGCTCCCGGTGCCCGACGATGTCGTCAGGGCCCAGGCGCAGCGTCAGGCAAAACGCGACGAGCCAGCCGTGCAAGAGGTCAAGCGCAGCCTCGCTGGGCGGCTCGACGCTGTGATTGCCGACGAGGCACACGCCCATCGTATGCGAATTGTGCCCCTTGGCGTGCGCTCCGCGCTCCCAAGGTTCCCATCGGTCGTCAAGGTTATGCGCGCGGCCGATATGCATCTGCGGCCCGACCGGGCTGTCGGGCGCGTCAGTGAGTAACCAGTGATACCCGATGTCGCGCCAACCCTTCTCGACGTGCCATCGCTTGATGTCCTCGACCGTCGTCGTCCTAGGCGCCGCTGCATGGTGCAGCACGATTTTAGTTACGCGCGCCTCGGTCATTTGCCCGGCTCCGGCTCCGACTCTTGCGCCGCGTCGTCGTCGGCCTCGGCCTGTACTGCGTCGCCCAGGATGGCACCGCGCAGCTCGGCAGCACTGACGCCCGCTAGGCCCATCGCGACGATAATAATCGCGTATTGGACGAGCTTCTGCCCGGCGACCTCGCTGACCACGTCAGGCCATGACCGCGCCGATATTGGCGCAGGCCGCTCGACGGTCACAATTCGCCGCAGTTCGTCGAGCCTCGCGTCGACCTCGGCGCGCAGGTTGGCAACGCTTCGCGTCGTCGCGTCGACGTCAGCCCGCAGGCTGCGCGTCTCGGCTAGCGTCTCGCGTACAAGGCCGATGAGCTCGTCAGACATAGCGCTATGACAGCCACTCGCGGCAGATGACCAGCGCTGCTGCCTTTTGGTCGGCGGTCGGCTCCGGGCCGTCTGGATGGGGCGCAATGACCCAGCCCGCGTCAGGGTCGGACACGTGCACATCAACACCGTCGACGACGACCACGCCGCCCGACGCCGGGTCGATGTCCCAGCCCCCGCACCGTGCCATTGCTTCATCAAAAGTCATCACAGCCCCGAAATCTTGCCGCAGCGCCAGCCCTGGACTGTCTGCGTAAACTGGCCGGGCGTTGCGGTGTTATGCCAAGCGCAGAACCCCCAAGACGCGTTGCCCGGCGTCCACTTTGTGGCGGTCAGATTTCTAAAAGCGGTGGTAGCTGGCTGGAGCTCGTAGCCGATTGTCAGGCTGTCCAGCGGGGTAAACGTGTCTGGGTCGGGCCACGAGCCGGGCCAAGCGACCATGCGCCACCGGACCATCCCCCACTGACCCAAGATAATCTCCATCAAGATGTCAGAAGGTACGGTAATTGAGTTCTGGAGATAGGCAGTCGTGCCGTTGTTGATGTACTGAAAAGTACCGTTATACGTGCCGTACCAAATCTGCTCGTAGTCGGACGGGGTCAGATTCTCCGCGATAACGATGCCTGCGCCCTCAGGGCTTGCGGTCGTCCCGTTTAGCCTCGCCTGAAAGAAAAGGCGCTCAGAGTATTGGTCCCACGAGCCGCCGACGCTGGCCTGAATATCTGCCAACAGCATGGTCGCCGGGTACGTGTTGTTATACGGCAGACTTCTCCAGCCGTCCGTCGTCCGCATCACAAGCCCGGTGGACCCGTCAAGCTCAACGACATCGGTGCCCCCGTCGTTGTGCGACGACATCGAGACACCGTTAACCGTGCTCGGGTCTGTCGTCTTCCAGTCGGCCGTGGGGAGCGCCGCCGCGTCGGTGCAATCCCACGTCACAGTGAAAGTCGATGCAGCAGCAGCCGCCGGCTTGAGGTTGAGGAAGCCAGACACGCTAATTCGCAATCATGTGAATGTCGACGGTGCCCGATGCCGCTTTGAAGCGGAACGAGTAATCCTTCGCGTCGTTGACCACGAGCGCGAACGGGTTGCTGTCCGCTGCGACGTCGAGCTCAACGACGCTGCTGCTGCCGCCCTGCCCGCTGATGTTCATCTCGACCGTGTAGGCGGCGCCGGTCTCTTCCCAAAACACGACCTCGCTATCAGCGTGCATCACGTAGCTGTCGACGTAGCTAGTACCCAGGGACGCCGCCTCGTACGAGCCGGCAACGTTTACAGTGGCCATCCGTCAGCCCTCCAATGTGCGCGCAGTCTACAGCCGTCAAGGCGCTGCGGCATTAGTTAAGCGAGCGCAAACCCAATCGCACAAACTCGCCTTCGTCGACCGGAGTCGACGTAATGAAAAACAAGCGCTCGCTGATGTGCAGCTCGGCGTCCGTGACCTCGACCACGTCGCCCCGACGTAGGTGCGCGCCGATGTACTCCGGCACGACGTACTGGGCGAGCACGTGACGCGGTGTCAGCTCGGCGACATAGTTGCGCACGATGCGCGCCGCCGTGACCGGGTCGTATACGTAGGCGCTCGACGACTCCCAGGGCTGCGCCCCGTAAAGCGTGCGCGACTCTGAGCAGATGCGCGAAAAGGTGCCCTCGGCGAGCCGGTCGCCCGTGACGACCTCGCGCCGCGTCGGCTTGCGCCCGTTGGCGTCGAGCGCGTAGTCGAAGCGAAACTCGTTGCGGATAGCAGCGCGCGGTCCGTACTCCACGCGGCCGGAGCGCTCGGCGTTGTCGCCCTCGACGAGCTGCGCGACCGCGTCGCCTGCCTTCGCGCCCCACCGCCACAACACGAATTCGACGCCCTGCGGGCCGTCGTACAAGCTGACCGGCAAAATCGGAAACACGTGCGTTCGCAGCCAGGCGACGAGGTCGACCCGCTCATTAGGCGCCGCCATGATGTAGCCGGCGAGCTTGTACGCGTTGAGCGCTGGCGCAATGGCTTGCAGGCTGCCGCGATTGACCGGCACATCGGTCTGGTCGTATGCCCAGGCGATAACGTCGCCGGCGCCCTCGAGCAGCGCGCCCCGGTACTCGAGCCCGCCCTGCCCGTTAATGCGGGCGAAGTAAGAGCCGCTGACGGACACGCCGAGCGTCGATGCGCTGTCGATATCGACCGTTGCGACCGTGCGCCCGGTGCCGTCGTCGACGCTGGCGACGTTAAAGGCCTCCTCGCTGTCATCCTGCGTGTTGATGACCTCGACGGCAGCCTCGGCGACCTCGTGCCCGGCAATGAGCAGGCGCCGCGCGCTGCCGTTTGCCCGGCTGGCAAACGTGTGCGAGCTGTCGCTGCCCGTGTCGCTCGACGTGTCAGCGCCGAGCAGCGTGCCCGCCGTGTTTGCTGCGTTCGTTCCGCTCGACCAAAGGAATCTAAACGTGCCGCCCGATGCGCTGGCGATAGTCCAAAGGCCCGTGCCGGCCTCGATGGTCGCCGTGTATGTGTCGGTGCCTGCGCTGTCCATTTCGGCGACGACCTCGGCGGCGAGCTCGGCCGGGCTGTAACTGCCGACGCCCAGGGTCGCAGTGACCTCGCCGACGCCCTCGTTGAAGTCGATGTACCGATTCGACGTCGTTACCTTGAGCACGGTTTCGACGACGAGCGCAGGAGCGCCCCACGCGCCTGTCGCATTGTCGCCCGGCTTGCCGATAACCCACGGGTAGAACTGCTCGACGCTGCTGCCGTACATGCCCGACCACGTCGCCGGGGACACGCGCGCGTCAAGCGGAGGGAAACGCTGCGCATTCTCGCGTCGAGTGTCGAGCAGCGACAGCGAAACCGGCTCGTGCGCTGCGCCCCAAAGCGGGTCGAGCACTTGGCCGTCGAGCAGCAGCACACGCTTGCTCGTGCCCTCAAGCCACACGTAGAGCTTGCAAAATGCTGCGCCCAGGTCGTGCCCCTGGGAAATGCGCAGCGGCACGTCGGCAACGCCGTCGAAGTGAATGACGGCCGGCACGGTCAACGCTGGCGCGTCGGCATTGCGCACGGCGACCTCTAGCGGCACGTCCTCTACCTCGAGCGCCCCGCTGTATCGCGTTTCGCTGCCGTCGTCGTCAACGAATACCGCGTCGTCGGTGCCTAGGTGGTAGACGTAGCCGCCCCAGTCGAGGTCAAGCAGAAACCGACGCGCGCGGCCTCGATGGTCGGACGGCAGGAACACCGGTTAGACCTCCTCAAGACGCATGACGTTGAGCCGGTCAAGCGGCGTGTCGACCTCGTCGCCGAGCACGTTGTCGCGGTGCGGGTTTGTCGTGATGCGTACCAGGGCGAAAGCCTCGCGCCGCGTCAGTTGTTGCGTTGCCTGCCCCGACTCGACGTGGCGCAAGTACAACGCCGGCCTGCCCTCGAGCTCTTCGACGACGCCCTCGACGACCGAGAGCGTGTCGTGTGGCGTAGCTCCCGGCTCGCTGGCGCCTGGGACGATGTAGTTTGGCAACTCGCTGGTCTGGTCGAGGTATGCGCGCGAGGCATCGACAGCCGTCGACACCCACGCGACCTCGTAGACGCGCCGCACCTTGCCCAGCTTTGTGCGACGACGGCGACCGGAGCGCAGCGCCGTGTCGGTGTATTGCCGCTCTTTGCGCACGGCCCAGCCTCGGTCGTACTGATGACCAAAGGCGACGACCGGGCCGAGCACGAATTTGCCCCGAAACGCGCCGTCGGCGGTCGACTGCGCCGGCACCCGGATTCGGTATAGCTCGTAGGTGTCGGTCCGGTCATGCACGACCACGCCATAGTCGCGAGCCCATAGCGTCGCCGTGCCGCTTGCCGGCTCTGTACCGTCAAAGCCGTCGATGGTCAGCACCGGCTTGTGCGCCGTGCCGTTGGTCCACGTGCCTTCAGTGTTCGCTGTCAGCTTGCGGAGCTTGCTGCTGCCCAGGTCGACCGTGTCGCCGACGTGCGCGCCCCGAAAGATGTAGTTCTCGACGGTAAACGAGCCGGAGCCGGGATAAACCTTGCTACCGCTGCGCGCGTAGGTCAGGCCCGTGAAGCCTGCCGATGCGTCGCCCTCGCCGAGCTGCTGCCACGTCGCCCCGTCGTAGCCCTCGAGGTAGAACGTCTTGAAGTTCGCGCCGAGCGCGAAGCACGCAAGCGTGCGGCTCGTCATGTAGGACGTCGACCCGTGCGCCTCAAGGTTGAACACGAACTTGGCTTCAGTTTCGCCGGTCGCGCGCCAATTCGCTTCGGGCTGCGGCTCGTCGTACACGAGCAGGTTGTCGACCGGGTACTCGTAATCCGCTTCTACCTGCCACGTATCGCCGCGACACGCTGCACCACTGACGCCGCGCACCTTGAGCCCATCCGTTACCGACTCGAACTCGCCGCCGAGCTCTCGCTGCCTAAGGTCGTCGGGGTTGCTCCATGCTGCGCCGAGCGGGTCGTCGCTAATCGGTCCCCAGCGCAGCGCGCAATGGTTGTATCCGACAAACGACCACCTCGACGAGCCCGCAAAGGCGCCACGGTGCCCCCACTCGATAAGGTTGGTGTTGCCGGGGTTGGTGCCGCTGTCGTCCTGTAGCTGGGTCGTGCTGCCGATGCCCTCGGCCCACGCGCGCGTGTGCCCTGGCACCGCGTACCACGTCTTGACGTTGCCGTGCATGTCGACCGCGACCCGAATGCGCGTCTTCACTGTCAGGTCGACCGACTGCTCGATAGCGTTGATGGCTGCCCCGGCGACCGTGTCGTACAGCCGGTATCCGCCGGAGTCCATGCGCAGCTCGAGCTCGTACACAAACGACGCCGTCGCCCCGTTGGAGTCGGAGAATCGCGCCGCTAGCGATATCTGGTCGGTGAGGTTGTTTCCGGTCGCGGCGTCAATCTCGACCTCGACCTCGTAGACAGCCGCGCGCGGGCCGTCGCCGAGCGGGCCGTCGTTGCCGCCAGCGCTGGTAAACGCTCGCTCGTAGTAAAGCGTCTGACCGGCTGCCGTCGTGATGTCCCATTGCGCCGTGCTGATGGAGCCGGTGCCCGCGCCCGTCGCAGTCCAGCCCATCGAGGTTGGCGCCCCGATGACGAGGTAGGCGCCCGCGTCGATGCCGCGCGTCCGGTCCCAGCCGATGTATGAATCGAAGGCGTAGGTCTCGGCGTCAAACGTGCCGGTCGCCTCGTTGCCGCTGGGCATCGTGTGCCGGCTATGACCTCCTAGGTACAACGCCGCCGTCGAGTAGGGGTCGTGCGTGTCGCTCGTACTGGACCAGCGAGTAACAAGCACAACCTTGCCCTCAGTCTCGGCGACTCCCCACGTGTGCAGGTAGCCACCGGTCGAGTGCCCGCCCGTAGTCGTCGCCCATGCGCCGTGCATTTGCTGCCAGGTCGCGCCAGCGTCGTCGGAGAAGTAGACGGCGAGCTGCGGCACGCTCGAGCTTTGGTCCATGTACGCGAGCACGCGCGGACCGCTGACGAGCAGGGCGAAGCCGCGCGCCGTGATGGTGCCGCTTGAAATGCCAAGGCCGGCAGGGCTGACGAAAGCCAGCGTCGAGCCGTCGTAGGACGCCGACGACAGCCGGGCCACGTAGGTCTGCGACGTCGAGCCGTTGTCGTCGCACATGCCGAAAACGAACCCGCCACCGGGCAGCGCGACCACGTCAACCCGCGTCGCGTCGTAAGTCGTCGCCGCCCTGTAGTCAGCTTGCACGAGCTCAAAGCTGGCGCCGCCGTCGTAACTGACGTACTGCGCGAGGTTGGGGTTGGTGCCGCTGTCCTCGTAATGCACAAACAGCACGACATCGCCGCTGACGAGGTCGACGGCTGCGCTCATCTCGGCAATGTTGTCGGTCGGTAGCCGTGTCGCGAGCGCGTTGTATGCGCAGGCCGACCACGTCGCCCCGTCGTCGCTGCTCGTGTAGACGTCGACGTTATCGCCGCTCGGACTGCCCATGATAAGCACGACGACGTCATCGGCGCGTTGTACCAGGGCCGGCCCGTACTGCTCGTAGACGTTGCCGTCCGCGTCCTTGACGCGGTCGGGCGTAAAGTTCGCATCCGACCACGTGCCGGCGCTCGGCGAGTACGTGCCGAGCTTGAGCGCGCCGCTGCTTTTAATCTGAGTCAGCGCCGACAGGACGGCGCCACTGGCGAGCGTCAGTGGCTGCGGTCGCGGCCTGTAGTAGAGCGTCTGTGAAATCGTGTACCAGGGGACGTCGAGTCCGGTGATGAGGTTCGGCGAGTCCTGCCCCATGTACTCCGACGAGCTATCGCCCGCCGCGACGTCGCGCCACACATAGCCGGCACGGCCGGCCGACGTCATGCCGCCCTGCTGCGCGTAGAACTCAAGGTGTCCGTCTGCGCTTTGGTCGCCGGCAGCCTGCAACACGAGCCCGGCGTCGTTTGATGGGCTGGGCACTCCGGCGCGCGGGTTTGCTTGCGTGTACGCACTATCGGTCGCGCCTGCGCCCTTGTCGGCGAGCTTGTCGACGCTGAACTCAGCGACGGGCAGCACGAACCCCTGGTAACGGTCGATGTGTTTCTCAGCCATGAGGTGCGTACCCTCCGACAGCCGGCGCAAGACCGACCAGCCGCTGCGACAGCCTCGAGCCGGGGTCGTCCATTGCCTTCGACGTCAACGCGCCGGCAACCTTGTGGTCGACGACGAACACGCCGACCGACGACGCGGGCCGAGCCTGCCCTGCGTTTAGGTCGCCGAGGATATCCGACCCGACCGCCGCGACTGCCTGCCGATTAAGTACAAACTCGCCGGGCGACAGGCTGGCAGGCACCTCGGACGCGGGAGACGCGCCGCGCACCTCGCCGCCGCTGTGAAACTGCTGCGAAGCCTGCGCAAAGCCTGCCGCCGCTGCTGCCTTGCTCTGAATGCCGACCGCTGCCGCTGCCGCTGCTGCCAAGGCAAAGCCTTGCGGCGTGCCGCCGTAGGTCGCCAAGGTCGTGCCGAAGGCTCCGGCCGCTTGTAGCTCGCCGCGCAGGATGGCTAGCCCTAGCTCAATCTCAGCCCGGCGCCGCGCTTCCTTGACGTTTGCCAGGGCGACGGACTGCAAACCGTCGACAATGGATTCGGAAACAGACAGCGCCGTGCTGATGGCCGTCGAGGCGAGACTCGACGTAATGCTTTGCTCAGCGTCGGCCACCTCGATGCGCTTGCTAAGGGTGCGCTCGTACTCGTCGCGCTTGACCTGCTCGGCGACCTTGACAGCCTCGGTGCCTTCTTTTACGGCGTCAGTGTTGCGCTTTTCCGCCTGAATTTGATTGCTGCGCACCTGGAGCGCGGCCGTGCTCTGCCTGATGTCTGCCGTAACCGTATCGACCCATTGCCCGGCAACCTGTCGCGCCGTGTCGAGCGTGCCCGTGTACTCGGCCGTTGCCTGGTCGAGCTTGGCCTGCATGGTCTGCAACTCGCCGACAGCCTGCTCGGCCTCGGCAAACTGCCCGGTTACTGCAAGCCCGGCAATCTTGAGCCGCTGGAACGCGACGCCCGCCGTGTCGGCGACGAGCTCGAATCGTGCGGAAACCTCGGCGACACTGACGCCAATAGCCGCCAGCGCAGGGATGACGATGTCGACGGCGACGGACCGAACGCGCTGCTGAAACTCCTCAAGCGCGCCCGTGTTGCGGAACTCCTCGAGCATATCGGCGGTCGCGCCTGCGACTGCTTCAACACTTGCCGCCAGCGGCACAATGACGGTATCGCGCACGGCCCGGAACTCGTCGCCAAACGACCGGACACCATCCGACTCGCCCACAAGCTCGGCAACCGCGTCGCGCGTCAGCTCAAACGCCTTCTTGGCGGTCTCCATCGTGAGCGCGATACCGACAGCCGCGGCGCCTGCCTTGAGCAGCGCCTTTTGCAAGCCACCGGTGTCCTCGGCGGCGTCGGCGCTTGCCTTGCCCTGCTTCTTGATGGCGTCGGCGGTCTTCTTTGACTGCGCCGCTGCCCGCTTGCTTGCCGACTCTGCCTTGCGGATTTCGCGCGACAACTGCGAGGTCAGCGCGCGCGCTTCCTTCGCTCCGATGTCGGGAATCTTTGCAAGCTCGGCCCGGAATGCGGCGAGCTCAGCCTTTATTTCAATGCCGACGACCTCGTTAGCCATTACCGGCCCTCCGCGATGCGCTTGCCGACGTCCTCGGCGAGCTTCTTAACGCGCTTTTTGACCGGCTTTTTGACGAGCTCGTTGAGCAGCGCCTTGCCGTCGCTGGCGTTGGGATTGGGCTCGTAGATGAACGGCCCGCGCTGCCCTGGGCGGTCGCGGCCTGGGATGGCGCGATAGTTGGCTCGGAACGCTGCTGGCGTCGCCCAGTAGCCGTCATGCGTTGTCTGCACCTTGCGCAGCGAGAAGCGGCCGGGCCTGCGCACGTAGACCGGCACCGGCTTGCCGCCGCTGCGGCGCGGGTCGGTCGAGCCGACAGCAAAGCGCACCTCGCCGCTTACAAGGTCGATGCGCTCGATGACCTCCATATCGCCCGACTTGCCGGTGCGCCATTGCACGTCCTGATACCACTGGGCCTCGGCGTCGCGGGCGACCTCCTCGGCAATCTCGCGCATCTCGCGTACGGCTGCCGTCTCGGTCTTTGCAAGCAGGTTGTCGACAAACCGGTCGATATCGCGGGACAGCTCGACCGTGACGCTGCCGGAGGTAAAGACGCGACGTGCCATGCCTCAACCCTCCCGCTCTATCCGCTCAAGCGCTAGCAGCTCGGCCTGCTGCTCGCGTGTCAGTCTGTCGAACCACTCAAGGTCGCCGGCACCGTATCGGAGCGAATAGCGCAGGGCGACGCGACGTGCCCACCCTGCGCGCCTCAAAAACCCTCGGCGGCGTCAACCTCCTGCTTGCCTGGCATGAGCGCATCCGCCAGCCCGGCGAGCAACTCGTTCCCTGCGTTTGCCACGTCGACGGACGTCGCGCCCTGCTCGCGCATGTACGAGTAGACCCGTTCTCCGTACCGCAGGACGTCGTAACCCTCGCGCGCTAGGGTTGTGCCCGCTTTCGCGCCGACACCGCAGCAGGAGCCGACGACGGCCGCGAGAGCCCACAAGACGCGCACGTCGCCCGCGTCAGCGTCGGCGTACTTCGCCGCCGTGATGACAAGCGCCTCGCGAATGCCGAAGCTCGGCAGGCTCGTCACGTGTCGAGCGCCCAGGATTGCGACGGTCTCAGGAAAGTCAGCCATTAGGCGTAGCTAATCCCGCTGCCGTTGATTGGGTAGGCCGTCCCCGAAACGTTGAACTGTGCGGGCGCGCCCTCCTGAAACGCGACCTTGGCGACGCAGTAGTCGAGCGTGATGGTCGAGTCAGCGCCGGCACCGAAGTCGGTCTGTTCGCCGGTCCAGGTCAGCTTGACCGCCCACACGTCGGCGTTGGCGCCCAGCGTCGACACGCCGGAGGCAAACGCGCCGCTCTTGTTGAACGCGTCGATGATGGTCTTTTCGGTCGCGTCGGTGATGTCGGTCGCGATGGCGGAAAAGCTGAACGTAACCGGCTCGTCCTGCTCCTTGCGCAAACCAAAGATGGTGCCCCGGTCGTAGAGCGGGATGACCGTCTTGTTGTCCTGGGCGAAGCCGTCAATGCTCAGGTCGCCGGCCTCGTACTGCACGGTAAGGCTGATGGGCGTACCCGTCGCGTCCTCGATGGTAATGGTGCCGTCGGCCGGCATAAACGGTACAGAAATGAGCGCCACAGCGGCCTCCTATGCGTTGTCGATTAGATGCACGACGGAAAACACGACTTCGTGCGTCCGCCAGTTACCAGAAGAAGCCGACGCGCGCGACGAGCGCACCCAGGTCGGCGTATTGAAGTAAACAGGCCACGAGCCGGAACGGTCAACGAGCCGGCTGATAAGGTCGAGCTCGGCGTCGAGCCCGGCGTCGACGCTGGCTAGCTTTGCCTTAGCCTTGACCGGCGCCAAAAAGCGCACCGTCACCTCGGAGAGCACGTGCTGCCCGGCGACACGCTGCCGGCTGAGAGCGTCGACCGGCGTCGAGCTCGCGATACCTACCGCGAACGGCGTGCGCTGCGGCGCTGACGGCACGGCGTCGGGCACCACATCGGGCCCGAACAGGTCGGCCGGCACATCGACCACGACCCAGCCCGACAGGCCGGCAACGCGGTCGCTGATGTCGTCGCGAACCTCGGAAAAGCTACGCGCCACGTCGCGAGCCTCCCAGCCATAGCGACGCAATCGACGCCCGGCGGCGCTCGCCGTTGCTCTTGCCGTCGTCGTCCTCGTCGTAATCGAAGGTCACTTCCGACCACGCTTCGCGCGTGAGCCCTCGGTACTTCTCCTCTTCATACCGCCAAGTATTGTCCTGCGCGCCGGAGCCGGCGAAGTCGCCCGCGACAATGGCGAGCGTCGTGTACAGGTAGACCATGCGCAGCGCTGCGGGGTCCATCACGAGGTATGGACGACGGCCGCGAGCCTCAAGACGCGCCACAATCTCATAGTGCGCTTCATCGAGGTAGTCGTCGAAGTCCGTTATCCCCTGGTCGTCGAGGTCGGAATGCCGGGCGAGCAGGTCGACGTGACTGATAGGAATCGGCAGGCGCACGCGCACGCACGACGCATCCTGCCGCACAAGATGGTCGAAGCCGTCCGGCATCGTGAGCAGCCACTCGATGCGCCAGCCGGTGCCCAGCGACTCCGTCAGAAAGTCGGCCTCGCTCGTCGTGTAATAGGCGCGGCTGCCCGTGATGGTCACTGAGGCGTTGGTCACGACCGCGTTGCCTGCGACGTTGTACACGCTGACCACGCCCGACGACGGCGCGACGAGCGCACCGCCCGAGTACATGCCGAGCGAAAGCTCAGTCGGGCGCGTCTTCTCGATGTAGCCGGAGCCCGGCAGAATGCGGGCCTGGTATTCGACGCGCGCCATCACTCCGGCCTTTCTGCGATAAGCACGCGCAACTCCTGCTCGTGAATGACGAGCTTGTACCCGTTGGCGTACTTCGCCGTCAGCCTACGCGCAGGCGCCTTGCCTGCCTCGTAGAAACGCACCGGCCCCAGCGCGACGGGCTCATAGTCGCGGTCGCCCGCTGCCCGCCGCGCTGCGGCGTCCTCGATGCTTGCCGCCTTGGCCCGCAAACGAGCCTCGGCGTATGGCCGGAAGTCAGCCACTAGTCGAAGGTAATAGCGCTGTAGGAGGTCGCGGCGTTGGCGCCGTCGATGACCTGGGCGACCAAGTAGATGGTCGCGCCGGAAGCGCCGGCAACGTCGGTCACGTCAATCGTGACCTGCCCGGCGGCGTCGCTCTGGATAATCATCGCCGACTTGGTGCCGTTCGTGATGCCGGTTCCGGTCGTCACGTCCATCTCGAACTGCGTCGCCGGGTTTGGGTCGCCGAGGTCGTCGTCGTAAAGCCGGAAGTATCCGGTCCACTGGCGCGCGATATCGTTGCCGGCAGCGTCAACGAGCAACACATCGACCGCGATGACGTTCGCAGCCTCCGTGCCCACTTCGATTTGAAGCTCGAGCCCGATGAACTTTTGCGCGGCGCCGTCGCTGTCAAGCTGGACGTGCCCAGGACGAATACGGAAGGGTTTCACTCCGCTCATTGTCTCACCTCTCCATCGGGCGACTACATGCGGCCCGTGTTATGTGCCGGAGCGCTCGCCCCGTTTCACTTGCTTCTCGATTTGGTCGGCAGCCCGTCGAACTGCTCGCTCAACCATACGCTCGCGCGTAGTCTGGTCGTAGTTGGTGTCTTTGTGCAGCTTGTCGCGCAGGCTGCGCCGCACGTCGTCGAGCTTGTTATACGGCACGGCTAACCCTCCACCGATGGCAGCGCCGATGACCCGCCGACCGGCTGGACCGTTTCCATGCGTGCCGCAAGTACGCCGTCGAGCACGTCAATTTCGGCTTGTAGGCGCTGCGACTTGGTCTTGTTCGTGCTGCCGTTGGCCTCCATGCGCTCGAGCGTCTTGCGGCGCGCGTCGCGCATACGCTCGAGCACCCAGGTCGGCGCAGGCGCGACGACGCCCGTCTCGACCTGATGCCGCAGGAACTCGACCCAGCGGGGCCGGTCGCACTTCGTCGCCGAGCTGCCCGCAAAAACCTGCTCGTACCGGGAGAGCACGACCGCGCCGCCGACCGTGTCGACCGTGCGTAGGTAGCTCGCCGGCTCACCTGGCGCGACGTGCGTATCGGGCACGCTAGACACGGGGATGATGGTTCGCCCACGCTCTTCGCAGGCAACCCGCGCAAGGCGCAGGTTGACGGCTCCGCGCTCGCGGCCTCGCTGCACGCCCATGACGCCGGGCTGAAGCTTCAATTTGCCAAGCATGGGCAGCACCTCGCCGTCGAGGATTTGCCAGCGCTCGGGGTGCGAAAAGTAAAGGAATGCAGCCCGCTTTGGGATGCGAGGGGCCCGCGATGGGCCCATGTCGGTATCAACACCGGGGAGGAAAGCAGCGCCGCCGACAGCGCCCGAAGGTGCTGCTGATGGGGTGGCTACAGAGTCGAAGGCTGTCGACGGCAACTGCTTAGCTCCTATTCGTCACCGATTAGGCGTCGGTGATGATGCTGACGCCGGCAGCGTCAATCTGCTCACCCGCGCCGAGGTTAACGTGCATCAAGAACCCGGTCGTGGCGTCGGCCGCTTCGCGGTCCTTCTCCAGCAGGACGGGGCCGATGTTGACCTGCGGCAGGTCCGGGTCTGCGACGATGGGGCCCTGCGCCCAGGCGATGGCGCCGCGTCCGAAGATGCCGCCGGCACGGTCGGCGCCAGCGTTGGCGGTCGGCACGTCGAGCGTGGTGAACCAGTCGCAGCCGAGCAGCGAGCCCTTGTACCCAAGGCCCTTCATGGTCTCGAGCATGGCCTGCGAGCTCTGCGCGAACTGCACTGCGCCGCCGCTGTTAAGCGCTGCGTCCTTGACGATGTCGTGCCACTGGCGCGGGTGGATAACGGCGAGGTAGGGACCCTCGACGGCGGCAATCTCAAGCGCCGCGATGGCGTCGAGGACGTCCTCAATGCTGGCGTCGACGCCGCTGGTGCCGACGGTCGTCGAGAAGTTGTCGACGAGGTTGGCGACGAGGTCGCGCAGGGTCGCGGAGTAGGTCGCGACCGCGTCGAGCGCCATCATCTCAGCGTTGAGGATGCCGTGAGCATCGACCACGCGCGCCAGGTCCGACGCCTCGTAGCGCTTGCTGTAGCGCGAGACGGTCACGGTCGCGGAGGCGTCCGTCAGGGCCTGCGTCGACACGGTCGAAGCCTCGCCCGTGCTCACCATCTTGTCGAAGCCCATGAGCCCGACCTGCGGGGTCTTGAGGACCTGGGAGCCGCCACCGTTGATATCGGGCAACTGGAACAGCGCGGGATGGTTGGGCAGCGCGCTGCGGTCCGCGAGCGCGAGCAGGAACTCGCCCGTCAGGACTTCGCTGGTAATCTGGTCGGTCAGGTTGGAGTAGAGAATCTGGGTCACGGTCGGCGTCTCCTAAGACGTAGAAAGGAAGTAGTTGGTTGCCCTCTCTACGGCATTTAACGGGCGCCGAACCCGACACGGGCGCGGTTAGGATTACTACGCACGCGCAAACAGTCAACCCAGAAAGCTACGCACCGCGAAGCAATGCCTTGAGCGCTGCCGCGTTCTCTGCGCTCGGGTTGCTCGTGAACCGTGCGCGAGCCTCGCGAATGGCTGCGATGTTCACGTCAGGCGCTGCCGGTGCGCTGCCGTTCCGACGACGCGGCGACCCGTAGGCCCGCAGACGCTCGAGGTCGCCGGCAGGCTTGTCGGCCTGCTCGGCCGCAGGCGCTGCCGCTGCTTTGCTTGCACCTTGCAAGTAAGGCGCGAGACCCGGAGGCGGTGCCGGTGCGTCCTCGCCGCCGGCTTGAAACTGCGCGATGTAGTCGAGCAGCGAGCCGGGCCGGCTGTCTTCCGGCTGAGCTCCGTAGAGCGCGCGAGCAACGGCGACACCTTCCGGGTCGTTGAGACCGGCGCGCGACAGGCCAAGCGCTTCCTGTAGCTCCGCGACCTTGCCCTTATGGCTAGCTTTGAGGTCGGCAATGGTCGCCGCCAGCGTGTCGGCCGTTGCGCCTCGCTCGCTGGCTGCCTGCAACTGCGCCTCAAGGTCAGCGATACGGGTTTCGGCTTCGTTGCGCCTTGCAACTACTTCCTGAAACCGCGCATAAGGCACGGTCCGGCCGGGCTGCTCCTGCTCTTGCTCTTCGCTCATTTAGTCCCCTATGCCGACAGCGCGCGGCGTGCCGTTGCGATTTCTTGCAGCTTGCGCTCGGCGTCCTCCTGCGTGGTGCCGGGGTGCAAGCGCATGTAAGCCTCAACCGGGTGCAGGAAGCCGGCAGCGACGAGCTCAAGCACGTGCTCACGCTCCGCCTGCTCTTCGACGGGCGACGGCGGCAAGCCCCGGTAATTGATGCGGTAGCCGGTCTCCGGGTAGTCCGTGCCCGTGAGCGCGTTGAGCATGGCGGCGCATACGCGCAGCAGCTCAAGGTCAGCGCGTCGGAACATCGGCTCGTAGAGGCGTTGCGCTTCCCGCTGGCTGTCGCGCTGCACGGCGAGCGAGTACCCCGAGCGCACGTCGGCCTCCTGCCTGGCGACGTCGGGAGGCTGTAGACCGGCAAGCAGCAGGATGCGCCGCTCGTACATGCTGACCGACCGCAGCACGGCCTCAGGGTCGCCCGCCGACGACCACTGACCAACCATCGGCTGCCCGGTTTCCTCTTGCTGGTGGAACGTCAGCACGACGGCAGGGTCGACGAGCATCGTGCGGCGCGCGTTTTGACCGTCGCCCCGGTGGTAGACCTCAGGACCCTCCGGCGTCAGGTTGACCGTGTACCGCTGCGGCCATGACGCATTGCGAACCATGTGTTGATAAAAGGTCAAAAGGACGCCGATGTTAAGACTGCCCTCGACAATTTCCGACAGCGTGCGCCAGTCCCACAGATAGCCCGTCTCGCTGGCGTGGTACACGACGTAGTTGAGAAACGGCACGCCGTCGCCGTCGACGAACGGGTAGGCATCGCCCTCGAGCTTGGAGTGTCCTAGCACCTCCTCAGACACGTCGCGCCCTTGGCTGTCGGCCTCGACTGCGTAGTAGCAGGGAGGCACGCCCGTCTCGGCGTCGCCCAGGTCGGTGACGATGCGGACCCAGCGGTTAGGCTGCCACTCGACGAGCTCGCTGATGGCTTCCGGCACGTTGGGCGTGCTCGAGGAACACCGGGCCTCAACCATGTCGGGGAACACCGGCTTGAGCACTAGCCGGCCGTCGATGACGTCGACCCGCATCAGCATCTCACGCAGGGCAAGCGCGTCGCGCTGCACTCGCTGCATCAGCGACCACGTGCCCGCGTCCGTCATGGCCTCGAGGAGCCCGGCGCTGCCCTCGGCGCCCATGACGTCGGGCTCGCGCGTGTAAAGCTGCGCGGCCTGCTGCCAAACCTGCAAAAACGGATTGGCGGTAAGGTCAGGCTCGCCCCATGCGTCGCCCCGCTCGCCTCCCAGGCTGCGATAGATGCGCTCTACGATGTCCTGCCGATGCTCGCTGTAGAGCAGCCGGCGCCGGAGTCGAGTGTGCTGCACGCGCTTGCGCTCGGCAGGGTCCAGGGGAGCGGGGGCTAGATTCACGGCGGCACCTTATAACGAGTGTCAAGCGCTTGCATGTGCGAACTATCCGACGCGCAGCATAGGGCCCTTGCTCGACCCGTAAGGGAAAATCCAGGGCTTGAGCGCGTAGCGTATAGCGTCGATGCGGTCCTTTGCGGGGTGTTTCGGGTCAAAATCCCACGTTTGCAGCGCGTCGATGATGCCGGAGCATCGAGGGTGAACCACGAGGTTCTCGTGGACCATTGCAACGTGCAAGTACCTGCAACCCGTTGACACCGTGCCCGCCGACTGCGTGCCGTCCTTTGC
>Ga0255772_10001519_pt1 | contig 23126 bp, 11 predicted proteins | sample 071ome_34_FD_179970 | JGI IMG/M metagenome (GOLD analysis project Ga0255772, IMG submission 179970) | Coastal salt marsh microbial communities from the Groves Creek Marsh, Skidaway Island, Georgia - 071411BT metaG (version 2) | ecosystem: Environmental > Aquatic > Marine > Intertidal zone >...
TATTAACAACACTTACGAATAGTGGCAATAATACAGACACGCAAGGTGGTGGAAATAATAATGATGATGGAGGAATTTTAGTATGATTTCAGAAAATGGCTTTGACAATATTCATTTCTTTATGGGCATTGTTGAAGGAGATCATGATCCAACTGGAAATAATAGAGTGAAAGTAAGATGCTTTGGCATCCATCCTCCAGTGTCGACTGGTCAAGTTAAAACCAAAGATCTTCCTTGGGCCGTTCCATTGAATGGTACATATGGTGGAATGACCGTTGCTCCCGGTAATGGCGAATGGGTGTTTGGATTTTTTGCAGATGGACGAGATGCTCAACATCCAATGTTAATTGGTAGTGTTCCTGGTACAAACTTTCAACAACCTTCTGGATCAGGTTCTGAGTTTACTAATGAATACACTAAACCTTCAAATCGTACATATAAAACTTATGCTAAACCTGCAGCACACTTTGCACAAACGGGTGAAGAGCTCGATGCGACTCAAGTTTTATATCAAAACTCAACGCTTAAACAAAGCGTAACTGTAGCTGGTGGAGATGCAGGGTGGAGTGAGCCTGAAACTCCAGTTTCTCAAGGCATGGAGAAAACAGTTGTGTGGCAATCTAAATATGGTAATTCATATGTAGAAATTGGCGGTGATGAAAATGCTGAAGTAATTAATATTTCACATGGTAGAGGATCCCACGTATCGATTGACGAAGCTGGTAACGTAAAACTAAGATCTTCAGGTGATATGTATAATATTTCTGATGGTCACACTCGAGAATATTCTGAAGGTAGAAAAGATGTTTACGTAAATGGATCTTGGACTGTTAAAACTCGTGATGGTGATGCCACACTTGAAATCCATGGTGATATGAATCAAATCGTTCACGGTGATTGGAATTTACAAGTAGGTAAGCGTGCAACAATTAATGCTGCAGGTGGATTTGAAATGAATGCATCTCGTGTCGCAATTCAGGCAGAAGACGAAAGTATGAGTCTTATTGCGAATCACAACTTCTCTATGCTAGCCGGTGAAAACCTTGAACTAAAAAGTTCAAAGGGATCTTTATATTTGTTTGCGCCAGTTAACCTTGAGCTATTAGCGGGTGGACAAGCATATCTTACTGGTGTTACAAAACTTAATTTATTTAGTGTAACTCGAGTGGCTATTAACGGTGGACTAGCAGGATTTGGTATTGTGACAATTCAATCTCCTATTCCAGGATTGATGGCGCTTGGTGCGTTAAAGCCGCCAGGAAAACCTGCATCACCAAAGGTTGGTGATAGAATTCCTGCCGGCCAAGCGACTTTACCAGATGGTACGGTATCTTCAGTAAATGCTGGATTTGGACCAGACGCAATTGATGACTTTGAAGATATTGATATTGCATCTGTACAAGAAGCAGATGTAACAAGTACTATATCAGATGCCATTGATAGAGTAGCAGTAGATGATAACGAACCAGGTGCAAATTTAATAGTTGACGAAACAAATCAAGATATTATTGACGAAAGAAACAACGATGGAACTAATGTTTAAATTGGGAGATTAAAATGGCAAGAACGTGTGATACCATATTTCCAGCCGGCATATTAACTGGATCTGGAACTATACAAATTCCAAATTTTGAAGACTTAGTAAAATCGTATGACGATCCTCTATACCGTTACGATCTTAAACTGCTAAGCGTATTGTCAGTATTATTGAATAGCCTATTGTCCACAATTGATTTGGACGATTATCCAAATTTGAAAGAAAGACTTGATGATGATGGAGTAATTGGATTAGATGAATTAGCCAATATTTTAAATGATACTGGACTCGATCCAGGAACATTGAAAGATGCTTTTCTTTCTGATTTTCCAGTGGAAATAAATTTAGATTTAGTAGATTATCTTGTTACAGAACTAGATGGTGTAACTACATTGGATCCTGATTTTATAATTGAAAACGAAGCAGAGATCGTAGAGAATGTAATTAATAATGCTCCAGAAGTAATACCCGACGAATTTGATTTTAATTATCAAGTAAATCCATGGACTCCAAGTATTCCTATTTTACAAATTTTATTTCAATTTGAAGAATATTATTCTGATAATTTATCAGACATTTATACTTCATCAGTGTGCGATGGTATATTTAAAATCGCAAATACATTTACTAAAGTTATTTCTACTGTAAGAGATATTATACTTGGTATATCAAATGTACTTACTAGCATATCTAGTTTTTTACGAAGAGTGCTAGACATATATAATCTGATTACTAACTTATTTACTAAATTTAATGATTTTTTAGGAATGTTGAATCAAGGCATTGGCCAAGTAATTAGTTCACTTCAAACTGTTATCTCTGAAAAAATTGCAGCGTTTACTACTCAAATTTCGAATTTAACAACTTCAATAGGAGAAGGTGCAAGGCTTTTCACTAGTATGACGACTTCTCTTGGAAACGCTCAATCGTTTTTAGGTAATGGACAAAACCTTATACAAATGGTTGATGGCATTAATGCTGGATTAATGAAATTTTATAATCAATATATTGAACCTTGGCCTGCTGTTATTGCAAAGGTTGCAAATATCGCATGTAATATTTTAAGAAGTGTTGAAAGAGCTCTTAGACATCCTATTGAATATGCTAAACAACTTTTAAGAGAAGCTGTATATCGCACTGACATTTATAAAGCTTACACCGGATTAGCTCAAGATTGGGCGACATTAAGTGGTGGATATCGTTTACCGCTTAATCAAAGATTGTTGTCGACAAATAGCGCTGCTATTACAATTAACTCGCCTCAAAGATTACCTTCTAATCTTGGTACAATTCCAACTGATGGTACTGCACAAGAAGTACAAAATACAGTTACATTAAATCCAACTAACTATGTTACATTACGTGCAACTGAAGCTGAGTTAAACTATATCGCAGCATTAACAGAAGATGGTTGTGCTGAATTTGATTTTACTGAGTCAGTAAAGCAAATGGGAAAAATAGCACGTGGCACATATGAAAATGGTAGAGAAGATCCTACGTATAAAGGACCAATATATGACTGTGCAAATAGACCAGAAGATCACGCAAAAGAATGGAATAAAAATCAAAACTTTCCCGAAGCTGGTTGGAAAATGATTTCAAACGTACATCCATTTATGTACGTAGCTTTACGCAGAGTTGCAAGTCGCCTTGGTAAAAAATTAACTATTACAAGTGGATATCGTAGTCCATATTATAATCGAATTGTTTTAAGACATTGTAGAGGAAATACCGGAGCTGCACATAACTCTTTACATATGTCAGCTATGGCCCTCGACATTTCAACAGACAACCTTACAAATTATCAAACAGCTTTGCTTATTAAGTTCTGTAGCCAAGAAGGATTTAATAGAATTTCTGTGTATAATAGTTTTATTCATGTTGACATCAAAGGTGGAGCTTATCGAGGTAATTGGACAAATAACTATCGTGGTAATGCTGACATTCGTCGGTCAATGGAAATGCATTTACAACGACAGCATACCGATGGACCGGTATAAATAATCTAAAGAGGTATACCGATGGCGCTTACACCATTATCTAGGAAAATAACTTATTACTCAGATTTTGACGAAAATCTGCTAGCTAATCCTGTGAGTAATGATGTTGCGTTAAAGCTAAATGAAAATGCTATTAAGCATTCAATTAAGAACTTAGTTCTTACAAAACGTGGTGAAAGACCATTTCAACCAAACTTAGGTTGCGATGTGCACACATTACTTTTTGAAAACGTTACGCCTGACATTTTAGAAAATATGCGTAATATGATTGAAGAAACTATTACTGCATATGAGCCTCGCTGTGAATTACATAGCGTAGACGTTACCGCATCTTATGATGAAACTCAAGTGAACGTGAGTATCGTATTCTCGGTTATAAATACAGAAGAGCCAATAACATTAGACATAATATTGAATAGGGTAAGATAATGGCTACAAACCAGCCTTTCACAAATTTAGATTTTCAGGATGTAAAAACAAACCTGAAAGACTATCTTAAAAGCCAAGATAAATTCAAAGACTACAACTTTGAAGGATCCAACATGAACGTCTTGTTGGATATTCTTGCTTATAATACATTTCAAAATAACTATTATACAAACATGGCTATTTCTGAAATGTTTTTGGATTCGGCTCAACTCGAAGATAGTGTAGTATCTCATGCTAAAATGCTTAACTACACGCCTAGATCTCGTCGTTCTGCTCGTATGACAGTTGATGTTACTTTCTACCCTACAGACGTACCTCCTAGCATTACCTTACCAGCTCGTACAGCGTTTACTGCAATTTGCGGAACTGAAATCTATTACTTCTATAATAGAGAAGCACACGTTGTTACACCGCTTGATGGTGAATATAAATTGTCTGGCTTAGAAATCTACGAAGGTAAGTACGTAACTGAGTATTATAATGTAAAAGCTGACGGTACTGATTTGTTTATTCTTAACAATGATAACGTCGACACTACAAGTATTGAAATATTTTTACAAGATAATTCTACTGCTGATCCAGTAGAATATTTGTTTACACCTAGTGTTTATGGCGTTGGTGCTGATGATAAAATATTCTTTGTGCAAGGATATAAAAAAGATCGTTATGAAATTCGCTTTGGACAGGACGTATATGGTAAACAACCAGTTAACGGTAACATTTTATCAATTCGTTATATGACAACAAATGGAGATGTCGCTAATGGCATTTCTGTTGCAAGACTTGATACGCCAATTGATGGTTATCAATCAGGTGTTGCAGTTACTGCACCATCGCAAGGTGGTTCTGATCGAGAAAATCTTGCAGCAATTAAAGAATTTGCACCAAAGTCTTTACAAGTACAAGAACGTGCTGTTACAGAAAACGACTATGTTGTACTGCTCAAAAATAGATTTCCCCAGATACGAGCAGCTTCAGTATATGGTGGAGAAAAACTTATCCCACCACAATACGGAAGAGTCGTTGTAGCAGCATATGTTTCAGATGATGAAAATATTCCGGAAAGTACTAAACAACTATTCATAGATTATTTAAAAGATAAAATTCCATTTACGCTTGAAACAGTTGTTGTGCCTGCTAAGTTTATGTATCTCGAGATTGTAAGTAATATTTACTTTGATCCAAACGTTACAAATAAGTCAGCCGGTGCTATTCGTGCACTAGTAAACGATAAAATTACTCAATACGGTTCAAATAATTTAGACGACTTTAAGCGTAACTTTAGATACTCAGCGCTTACAAGTGAAATTGATTCGGCTGACACGAGTATACTTTCAAATGATACTACTGTAAGAGGTATCATTACGATTGCGCCGATTCGTACAGCAGACAGTTTTTATGTACTTCAGTTTAGTAATCCACTTAAACCTGACGTAACATTTTCTGAAACGCAAATTGATTCTTACGAACCATGCGTCATTAGTGATACATTTACTTTTGCAAATCGTACAGCATATTTTATGGATAATGGTCAAGGTAGATTAGACATTGTAAGTACAGTTGATAATAAACTATCTTATGTTACAAAAGGTGCAGGGTCAGTTGACTATACAACAGGCGATATCACAATCAATACTATTTCCATTCAAGATTATGACGGAGACGGAATTAATTTCTACGCAAGATTGTCAACAAAAGATATACTTGCACCAAGTGATAGAATTATAAGAATTAGACCAGAAGATATTACTTTAAACGTACAACAGCGTAGAAGATAATGGCCGATATAACAAAAACAATATCACAATTTATTGAGAGTCAATTTCCCGAACATTATCGGGAAAACACCGACAATAATACGTATTCTCGAGCAGTACTCGTTGACTTTGTTGAAGCGTATTATGAATTTGTTGAAGCCAATAGCGAAGAACATTTTTTAAGTAATAGAGAAATACTTAATTATATCGACGTAGATAATACACTTACTCGATTTATTGATTACTTTAAGAAAACATATCTACGTGAGATGCCTTACGTATATGCGGTAGATGATGAGTTTGCAATTAAGCATATCATTGATCTTTATCGTGCAAAAGGTACAGAAGCTTCTCTTAAATTACTTATTCGTTTAATATTTAATCAGGATATTAGTGTTTATTATCCTGGCCAAGATGTGTTGAGAGCATCACACTCAGTATGGGTTGATCCACGCTATTTAGAACTATCGCACAGTCATCGCACAAAAGATTTTATTGGTAAAAGAGTAAGAGGTTCTTCTTCTGGCTCAACAGCATATGCACAAAGTCTTGTGACAAAAAGTGTAAATGGTAAATATATCGACATTCTTTATATCAGTGACATTCGTGGAGGTAACTTTGTAACCGGCGAATATATTAGTGATGATGGTGCAATATCACGAGCACCAAAACTTATTGGTTCATTAAGTAGTGTTGACGTCGTAAAAAGTGGCTCAGGTTATTCTGTAGGTGATAAATTAACAATTGAATCTAATGAAGGTACGAGTGCTAAAGCTCGTATTACCGAAGTCCTTGATCCAACAAACCTTGTGGAATTCGAATTAGTCGATGGTGGATACGGATATTCACTCACTGACTCGAGTGTTTATGTTTCAACAGCTATACTATTTGTTGAGAATCCTAATAAAGATTATACCATATTCGAAACAGTCCGTCAACCGTTATCTCAAATTACTACAAATAATTCTATTGACGCCGTAATTGGTGATGTGGTAACAGGTTTAGATGCAACATCAAATACAGTTGCAACTGGTGTTATTGTTTCTGTGAATGACGATAAAGATCAGTTTGTAATTGAAGAGCGTACTGGTACATTTGAAAAGCAATATACGCTTACACTGCAAACCGATAATAAGTTTATTGTTGGTGAAATAGTTGAAGAAGGTGATAGCGTAGAACTCGAAGTAAGTAGCTTGTCGGGTCCATTTACGCCCGGCGAGCGTGTCCTACAAAGAGATCTTGTTAATGGTATATACCAAAACATTGCCTATGGAGATTTTGTATCTCAAGCAATTAATACTGTCGTACTTGAAAATGTGTTTGGCGAATTCTTATCAAATAATAATATTGAAGGTGTTACATCAGGTACAACTGCAGACATTGAAAACGTAACAAAAACGTTTGAAGGTCAAAGCGGTGAAATTATCTCAGCTGTTGCAAATACAATTACAATTACGCCGAATGGATCTCCATTAACATCTAATAATTCTATTCGCGGTGCAATATCATATAATATTAATGTTATCGACAGCATTACAGAAAGTGGATTGACATCTATTAGTATTTCTGGTAATACTGAAATTGTAGATGCGTATTCAAATGTAACTGCTTCGGGTTTTGTTTTAGGGCAAGATGAAGAAAAGGTTGGCTTGTACGGTAACACTAATCCATTCTATTTTGCTCAAGGTGTAGAAAATATTTTGGTTGGAGACTCATTTGATCGTGAAATTACTCGTATAGGTAAAGGCTTTGGTGCAGACTTTGATCTCAATACTTTGAATCCTGATACAATCGAAACTGGTAATATTGTTTCTGATTTGATTAGCGGTGAAAATATTGTAGACATTGAGTACTTAGATCTATTTGTTGGTGCAAACAATTCAGGTATTAATAAACTCAGTGCTAATGTTGCAATTGCTAACACTGGATCTGGCTACGCAAATAATACAACAATCGTATTCTCAGGTGGAGGATATGACGGTGGGGATCCTCTTATCTCAGCAAAAGGAACTATACAAGTTGATGGTAGTGGTGCCATTACTGGAGTAACAGTAAGTGATCCCGGCCAAGGATACTATACAATTCCTGATTATGCTATTGCGGGTGGATCTAACGCCAATTTAGTATTTAGTGTAGAAAGTGGTTATGGATTTTCAAAAGATCCAACAATTGGTTTAGATGGTGTCATTAACGATGCACTTGGCGAAAGATCTATTACAATTGGTGAGATTTCTTCAATTAAAAATGTAAACAGTGGTGAACAATATGACACCGGTGTTTTTGTTCGAGTCATTAACGAAGAAATTCAAGAATTTATTGTAGAAGATATTGTTTTAAGTGTTGCAAACTTAGCAGGTACTTTTGCAATTGGAGAAGTTATCGAAGGTGGTACAAGCGGTGCTAAAGGTAGAGTACGCGAATTAGATTTTGACGTCAATACTGTGAGTATTAAAAACCTTTCGTTCTTTAATAACTTCCAAATAGGCGAAACACTTACAGGCGCTAACTCACAATCAACAGCTGTTGTAACTCAAGTCAACAGTGATTCTACTCGACAATTGTTAATGGGTGAGAACGCAGAGTTTAGTTCTCAGGTTATCTTTGCTGAAGGTGTTGTTTCACAAATTGAGATTACAGATTCTGGTTATGGTTATGTTGATGGAAGACAAGTAACACTTATCAATGCTAATAACGCTGTGGTTACTACCGGTACTGGTAGAGTAACTCGTCAAGGTGTAGGTACTGGATTCTGGAAAGGAACAGCTGCTCACCTTAATGATAAGTTCTTGCACGATAATAAATTCTACCAAGAATACTCATACCAAGTTATCAGTAGCTTGTCATTTGAACAATATGAAGATATTGTTCGTGACCTTGTACACGTTGCAGGTACTGAGCTATATGGTAAAGTTGAAGTACAAACCGATCCACAAATAGAATATACTCAGTCTTCGTCTATCGTACTTGGTAATAAGATTATTGCATCAGGCGTATTTATTGCTGACAACAACATAGCAGACGTTTCGTTCTTAAATATTGAACTTGATGGTCAACAGTCTGGCGTTGGTAGATTTAAGTATGCTGTAACAATTGCGAATAGTGGATTTGGATATTCTAACTCTGCGGTAATTGAAATTACTGGTGGTGGGCCAGACGCAAATACAGAACCAAGAGTACCAGCACAAGCTTCTATCATTACTGACGACGATGGTAGAATCGTAGACTTTAGTGTTAACATCGAAGGTGAAGGCTACTATAGCGTACCTGAAGTTACTATCCCAGGAGGTGATGGTAATGCTAATGTTATCGTAGAAATTGAATTCGGATATGGCTTCATAAGAGATCCGTATTCCGATATAAATAATATTATCGGCGATACAATAGGTGGCGGTCAAGTTCTATTTGACGATACTGAAGTAGTGTTTGACGACTAAGAAGGAAATAATTCGTGAAACTACTAACAAATAATTTTAAAGTTTTGATGGCGAACATGTTCTATGATTCGCTAAGCGCTAACAACTATTTTCTTTATGTTGCGCGGACAGTTCCATTTGATGATAATGGTGTTGAAGAGCCAGGAGACTCGTTAAACGACACTTTCCTTGAGCTTAACGAGCGTATGATTTTTGGTAAGCATATTACTGATGACGATACTCGTATTATGATTAAAAATAAATCTTGGACACCAGGACAAGTATATCCTATCTACGATGATTTAAACGACAATCTAGACGATCAGAATTTTTATGTCGTAACTCGAGATGGTGATGAAGTAAGCGTTTTCAAATGTATTGATAACGATAACGACGCAATATCGTTGGTTAAACCTATTAGATCTGAAACATCTCCAAACGACGATTTCTATCGTACTTCCGATAACTATGTTTGGAAGTTAATGTATACTATTTCTGGTAATTCATTCGACAAATTCGCTACATCAAAATATTTCCCCATCGAAGTAGATGCTGAAATTGCAAATAACGCAATTGCTGGCGGTATTGAATGTGTACGTGTTGATGTTGCTGGAGCTGGATACGATAACTTTATTGAAGGTAGTATTTCACAAATTAACATTGGTGGTAACCCACGTAAAATGTATATTCAGGGTGAGTCTGGCGAATTAGCTTCACCAACTGGATATTATACTAACTCAGCAATTTACATAACTTCTGGGAATGCACAAGGCCAACTGAGATCTATTACATCTTATGGCGTTGAAAACAATCGACGATTTATTACTGTTGACGCTTCTTTTTCTCCAGCAATTGCAGCAACCGACACCTTTGAAATCTCACCTAACGTACTTGTGACCGGTGATGGTACAGGTTTCCAAGGCCGCGCGGTGATTAATGAAACGAGTGGTATTATTGAGCGTGTAGAAATTATTGATCGCGGTACGGGTTATACTCAGGCTACAGCAACTATTGTTGCTAACACCGCAGGATTCGATACAAATGCATTTAGTCCTGGTTCTGCTAGACCAATTATTTCGCCAATTGGTGGTCATGGCTCAGATCCTCAAAAAGAATTATATGGACACTTAGTTGGAATCTCAGTAGACTTTGCAGGTAACGAATTACCTACAGCAAATAATGATTATCGTAGCTTTGGCATTATGAAAGATCCAACATTTAAAGATGCGCAGATTCAATTAAATACTTCGGTAGGTTTAAATGAAAATGACGTAATCTTACAAAGTAATACAAATGCTACTGGAACTATTACTGACATTGATGTAGCAAATAATGTAATTACTCTCAGTACAGTAAGTGGAGTGTTTAACGCAACAGACGCTATTACTGTTGGTAATACAGAATTTACGGTATCATCTATTTTAGATAATAACGACACATTTGACCAAAGATTAGTTTTAGATACATCACTTACATTTGGTGCTGGATTCCAAAAAGATGAAACTATTATTCAACAAAATACAAATGCGTCAGCGGTAGTACACCAATATGATTCCGGAACTATTCGCGCAATTAACGTACAAGGTAATTTCCTAGTTTCTACCACATCAGTTATAGTTGGTCAGACATCAGGTACTCGTGCTGTTATAAATACTATTACACAACCAGATATGATTAAAGGCTCAGGCGAAGCAATGTTTGTACAAAACATCGAACCTATTACAAGAGCTGACGGCAGAACAGAACGAACTAAAATAATTATTGGATTCTAAGAGGTAGAAGATGGGTTTAACCACCGACTTTAACGTCACACCATACTTTGACGATTTTAACGAGCAAGACAACTTTCACAGAGTTTTGTTTAAACCCGCTGTTGCTGTACAAGCTCGCGAGTTAACTCAGCTTCAAACAATTCTTCAAAACCAGATCGAAAGATTTGGTACGAATGTTTTGCAAGAAGGTACTATCGTAAAGGGTGGTAACTTTGTAGAAGAAAATCCTCTACCATATGTTAAAGTATCAGATAACAACACTGCTAACGAAGCAGTTAACGTAACTAACTTTATTGGATTTACTGCGGTAGGTACAGTTACTGGACTTAAAGGTATTATTGTAGATGCAATTGTTGGACTTGAAACACAAAGCCCAAACTTAAACACTTTGTATGTAAAATATATTAATACAAACGACAACGGCGACAAAGTATTTAACTCAACAGAAAACCTTCAGATTCGTAATTCAGACGACGAATTGGTTACTACTATTACTGTTGCTGGTACTGCTGATCCAGCACCAATTGGTAATGGTTACGGTGTACGCTGTGGCGATGGTATTATATTTCAAAAAGGACACTTTGTACGCTTTGATGATGATATTACTATCGTGTCAAAATATGACAATGTGCCTAACAAAGTTGTAATAGGATTTGAAACAAAAGAAGAAATCATTAATAGTGATGCAGATACTCAGCTGCTAGATAACGCAAATGGTTTCAATAACTATAACGCTCCCGGTGCTGATCGTATTAAGCTTATTCCCAAGCTTGTAACTCGTACAATCGCCGAAGCAAAAGCTGATCAAAACTTCTTTACACTTCAAGAATATGAAAATGGAAATGTCGTAAGACGTAGACTTACAACTCAATATAGCGCTCTCGAAAATCTAATGTTTGCAAGGGATGCTGAGCAATTTGGTAACTTTATTGTAGAACCATATTCACTTAAAATTGGTGAAGCTCGTAACGCAGCAAATAACGAATTAGCTGTAAGTATTGGAGCGGGTGTTGCATACGTTGAAGGACGTAGAGTACAACTATATAATAGTATTCAAGAATCTTTTGAGAGAGCAACTACAACCGACACTGCTACATCTCAGGATATTGCTACAAACTATGGTCAATACGTAGATGTACAAGCACCAAAAGGTTACTTCGACATTAATACATTCGAACAAATCGATTTAGTAAATGGATCAGCTGTTACTATTGGTACTGCTAATATAAGATCATTATACCAAACCGAAGGCGGATTGTACAGGGCTTATTTGTTTAATGTAAAAATGAGTGCTAACCAAGCATTTTCTGACGTAAGATCAATTGAAAATAGTGCTGCACAGGCGGAAGCAAGCATTGTATTAAATAGCGCAAATAATGCTGTATTGAAAGAAGTTGGATTTAGATCTGCTATCTTTGAAACTGGTCGAGATGCTATGAAAGAAATTGATCTTTCGGCTACAGACTATACTTACCGCGCAGCTAATAACTCATTAGAAATGTCAAGCGGTGGTGTACTTACAATCACACTTCCAGGATCTGACATTTTCCCATACAGTGTAGCAACTACATTGAATGAAACTCAAAAGAAAGATATTATTCTTACATCACTTGAGACTCAAGCACCATATACAATTGGCGATCACATTGATATCTCAGGTAATACAGTAACAGTAGCAGTAACTTCTGCTAATCAGTTAACAATTACTTTCTTTGATCCGGCTGATCATCCAACAGCTGCTATGACATGTGCTGGTTATTATAACGCAAAGAGATTTGTAACTGAAGTTAATAATAAAAACCTAGAAGAAATTTACATTACGATTGACACAGCAACTCACGCTAATGGTACATCTGGTACGTATAGCTTAGGTGTTCCCGACGTGTATTCTATTGAAGGTATATGGGAAGTGGGTGCTAACGCTGCTTATAGCGAATCTGGCACAGATGTAAAGAATAGCTTTAGCTTAAATACAAACCAAAGAGATGCATTCTATGGATTGTCATATATTTTAGCTGACTCAGGATTCACTATTACAAGTGGAGATAAATTCTTAGTTAAAGCAAAAGTATTCCGTAAAACAAATTCAATTAATACTTTCTTTAGTGTTGACAGTTATCCAGTTGATGATGTAACTGAACCACTACCAGCGAATAAGATCAGAACTGAAAACATTCCAATTTATATGAATGAAGCTGGTAAAAAAGTAAATCTGAGAAACGTTATTGACTTTAGACCATATACCGCAGCTACAGCAGCATACTCAAGCACTATTGGTGGCGCAACCGAAAACCCAGCAAACACAACAGATTTTGGTACAGTTGATTTTTACTTCCCAAAGCCAAATGCTACTTTAGAAACAACGTATGATTATTATCTAGGTCGTATCGATAAGCTTATCCTTGACGATAAAGGTGTATTTAATATCATCACTGGCGCTCCAGCTAATGATCCTATCCCACCTGCCGACGTTCCTAAAACAATGACATTGGCCAACATTATTGTTTCGCCATTCCCATCGTTACCAATTGGCCAAGCTTCTCGAGTAGATAGACAAGATTCTGCTGTATATTTAAGACGTGAAAGAAATGCTAAAAATTATACGTTCAAAGATATTGCACAATTTGATTTACGTCTAAGAAACCTAGAAATATATACTTCACTTACATTGCTTGAGCAATCGGCAACTGATCTTAGTATCCTCGATGAAAATGGACTTGACAGATTTAAGAGTGGTATTTTGGTCGACAACTTCGATAACTTAAGCTTTGCTGAAGTAACAGATCCAGAATTTGGTGCAAGTATCGACACTTCACGTAATGATATTCAACCTAAGATTAGAGCATATCCATTTGATTTAGAAGTTGTAAGTTCTACTGGTGTAACAGATTATGGCGAAGCCGTAACACTTACTAGTAATACTTCTCCAGTGATTGAACAATTTACTGCCACTAACACGAGATCGTGTACAACTGGTTTCTGGAAGTTTAATGGTTCGATGTTTATTGTGCCACAGAATGACACAACAACTGACGTTACTCGTGCACCAGATATTAACTTTACAATTGACTTAGAAACTCCATTTATGGATTTTGTTGACACACTTCAAGAATTTGTACCATTACAAAATAGTGCTACAACTGTTACTGGTACTAACTCGAGTGCAGTGACAAGAGGTCGTACAACAACTACAACCACAACTACTAACCTACAAACTATTACAAATACATTAGCATCAACTAGTCGCAATGTAACACAAGCAATTGGTGACTTTGTTACTGATGTTAACTTTAATCCATTTATGAGATCACGTGATATTCAAATTCGAATCTTTGGATTAAGACCTAACACTCGCCATTACTTCTACTTTGACGAAATTGACGTGAATGCGCATATCGCGCCAGCAATTCCAACGCCTGGTAATAGTACTCAGCTTATAAGCAATGGCGTATTCTCAGCATCAAATGTTATTAAAACAAATGCTTCTGGTGAGCTATATGCAATCTTTAGAATTCCAGCAGAAACATTCTTTGTTGGTGATAGAGTACTCGAAGTAGCGGACGTAAGTCTATACGGCGACATTGAAAGCGCTTCTTCAATTGCAGAAGTTGTTTATCATGGCTTTAACGTGTCGGTAACAAAGGCTACATTGACGTCTACTACAAGAATGCCAGATTTCTTTGTTGATACTGACGTACAGAATACTACTCAAACTAGTGTAACATCAGTAACGCGTCCGCGCCGCGATCGCAATTGGGATCCAATTGCACAAACGTTTATTTTAGACGAACAGCTTTCAGCAGATAGCGTAGTTTATTTAGATTCAATTGATTTATATTTCTCATCAAAAAGTGATACGAATGGCTTTACTATGGAGATTCGTGAAACGCAAAATGGATATCCAGCTGGCGCGGTAATTCCATTTGGTAGGATCCATGTTGATGCAGCAGACGTAAATGCTAATGACCAAAATGCTCTTACTCCTACTAATGTTAGGTTCGATGCACCTCTTGCATTAAGAACTGGATTAGAATATGCTATTGTTATTTTACCAGATGCTAATGATCCGGCATACCGAGTTTGGATTTCACGTACTGGTGAAACTGACGTCGACACCGATCTTACTGTGAATATGGATACAAATGGTGGTACACTATTTACATCTACAAACAATAGAGCTTGGACTGCTTATCAAGATGAAAACCTTAAGTTTACGATTTATCGTAATAACTTTACTTCAACTCAAGGTTCTATAACACTTACTAACCCAAGTAATGAATTCTTAAAAATCGATACTGCTACAGCCGGTAGATTTGAAGAAGGTGAAAAAGTATACGTTGACACAGGTGGAGTTTACTTAACCGGCAACGTTGACGTTATTGCGGGTAACACCACAATCGTAGGTACTGGTACTGCATTCCAAAGTGAGTATACAGCAGGTGAACATATTGTTGTTAATGCTGACACTAATCCAGAAGTATTAGAGATTGCTTCGGTGGCAAATAACTCTCACTTAATTGTAAGCGACATTCCTACCGCAAACTCAACAGGTGAACACTTTAAGACAGTGACTGGTACAGTTTCTTATTACAATACAATTGAGCCTCGATTGCTAATCTTAGATAACTCATCTGCAAAAACTGGATTGACATTTGCAAATAACGATGTATTATATGGCGCTGTTTCAGGCGCTCAAGGCTCGGTGTTAGAAGTACACGATTTGCCTATGAGCTATACTCAGCCTAACGTATTTAGAAACAATTATACATACACTTCAACTAGCTTAACTGCAAATAGATTATATAGCGCTGCTGGTTCTTACTCTAAGCAGTTTGACTTTAACGATAACAATTATCTCATTGGTACATCTACTTATATTAAGAGTAGATCAAATGAGATTAATGAAGATTCTGGAGCGAATTCGTTTGAGATGACAGTTCAATTGAACTCTCAAACTTCTGACTCTTCACCGTTTGTTGATTATGCGCTTTCAAACATTACTATGTACGAATACTTTATTAATACTGACACGACAAATGAGAAAACAAAAAATGGTAATGCAATTGCTAAATACCTTACACGTAAAGTAGAGTTAGCTGAAGGTCTCGATGCTGAAGATATGAGAGTACTTCTTACAGCTTATCGTCCAGCTGGTACTGACATTGAAGTTTGGGCTAAGTTCCAATCGGCGTATGATGTCGGTGATTTTGACGATGATCTCTATTGGACTAAGCTTGAAAAGAAAGAAGAAACTGACTCATTCAGTACTGTAAGTAATCGTTACGACTTTAAAGAGATTGAATATAATCTTGGTGATGCAATTCAAGCTCAAGGCGATGGTGCTTACATTGATAATGGTGTATTTACTTATCTCGATAGTGAAGGTGGTGTACATAACGACTTTAAATTCTTTGCAATTAAAGTAGTATTCCTAGCTAATACTCATAACGTTGTACCAAGAATAAAAGATCTAAGGGCACTAGCACTAGTATGATGGATTTAGTAACAAAAGAATATAAACGAGATACTGCCTCGAACGCTCTAATAAATAGAAATAGAGAGCAGTATCTTAAATATAAAGCTACTAAACTTCAGCTTAACTCCGCAAAGGAGATGTGTGAAGAGATAAATAGTATTAAAGAAGATATAAAAGAATTAAAACAACTTGTAGTATTATTAATGGATAGGACTCAATAATGGCTATTCTCACTTACGTTGGAGCAGAAATAAATCCAGCAAACAACACATTTGAAACGTGGCTGAACCGCACCAACGATATGATTGGTGACATGGGATCTACAGTCGTTTCAATAGACGGAACTAATACAGGTAACGTTGATATTACCGGCGTATTTAGTGCTGATACTATTTTCACAGGTACAGAACTTCGAGGTGGAGATGCAAATGGCGCATCATCCTTTAACATCAGTTCAGACGTATCATTTACAGCAGCAGCAGTTAACGTATCAGGCTCAACCACTCTTACCGTATCTAGCGAATCAGTATTCAATGGTGCTACAAGTAACCTATCCATTACAACATTGCGTACGAATTTAGATTCTGGTAATACTAACATTAGTGGACAACTTACTACAACTGGACTTTCATCCTTTACTGGCAATGTAGAATTTACAGATACAATTACCGGTAACGTATCTATGACTGGCACATTAAGTCCAGCCAACATCTCAGGTGCTACTGCAACATTTTCTGGCAATACAGAATTTAACGATCACCTTTCATTCCCGTCAGGTACTCTTGTAGTTCCAGTAGGTAACACTGCTGTAAGACCTACACCTGCCGAAGGTATGTTTAGATTTAACACTGACCTTGGAGAGTTTGAAGGTTATGATGGATCTATCTGGGGATTGATTGGTGGAGGCGGAGGCCTAGCTGCTACGGTTGTGAATTCAAATACTAATGCTGCAGCTGAAGGATTTTACTTCACTGACTCAAGCAGTGGTCCATTTAACATAACGCTACCAACTTTACCAGATGCAGGTGACGTAATTAAACTTGCAGGTAAAAGTTGGTCACTAAATTCAGTTACAGTATTACGTAATGGTAATACAATCGAAGGATTAGCTCAAGACTTAGAACTTGATATTGAAGATAGTACTGTAGAATTTATTTACGACGGATCAACATGGCAAGTATTTACTAACGTTATTTCTACCGCTTCAACAGGTAGTGGCGGCGGTATTGGTGATCCAATTATCGTAGCTACAAGCCAAGGTATTACTGCAGGGAATTTCTATTATGCTGATTGTTCATCAAGCGCTATCACATTAACTTTACCAGCTACACCCACACAAGGTGATTACATTAAGTTTATTGGTGATAATTGGGAAACAAATAACTTAACATTAGCTCGTAATGGTTCTACTATTGAAGGCGACGCTGAAGATCTTATTGTTGACGTTAATGATGTGACCATCGACTTAATTTATGATGGAGCAACATGGCAGGTATTTACTAATATTGGTACCGGCGCTATGAGTGTAGACGCAGCTACAGGTAATGTCGAATATAATATTACAATGACGACACAAACGTCAAATGGAAATATTAGCACAATTTCAACAGACACTAACTTAACATTTAATCCATCAACCGGTACACTTACTGCTACTGATTATAACTCACTATCAGACATGACAGTAAAAGAAAATATTTCTCCAATCGATAGCGTAATGCAAACACTAATGGGATTAAATCCTGTAGAGTTTACTTGGAAAAATACTGGAAGTAAGAGTTATGGTGTTGTTGCTCAAGAACTTGAAAAAGTATTACCTGAGCTAGTTACAGAAAACAAAGATAAAAAGTACGTAAACTATATTCCTTTGATTGCTCTTCTCCTTGAAGGTTATAAAGATTTGGCGAAGAAAATCGAAAGCCTTGAGAATAAATAAGTAAAAGAGAGAAACAACCATGACCATAAAACTTTCTACGCTTGTAAGAGATAGAGATACCGATTTTACTACGCTTAATTTTCTTCAGGCAAATAACAACTTGTCAGATGTTGGAAGCGCAGTCGACTCACTCAACAACTTAGGCATAACAGCATCACCGCAAGAACTCAACTTACTTGATGGTGTTAATATTACTCTTAACGAACTTAACACGCTAGGTGGACTTACTGCAAATACTGCAGAGTTAAACTACACCGACGGTGTTACATCAAATCTTCAAACACAATTGGACGCTAAAGTTGATGAGACTTCTGCGACTGGCTCAGCCGTAATTCCATCAGGTAACACTGCGTTAAGAGATGGTTCTCCTAACGCTGGCTATCTTCGTTTTAATAGTGAAACAGTTTCTTTCGAAGGCTATGATGGTACTTCGTGGGGTGACATTGGTGGAGGTGGAGGAGGAACCGGAACTGGTTTAGCTTCTCAAACTGCCAATACATCATCTACTACTCAAACTTCTATTGCTACATACGATGCTACTACAATTGGAAGTATTAAAGCATTTGTACAAGCAAAAGATGGTAATGATAGATATATTTCAGAACTTCTTATTACGCATGATGGTAATACTGCGGTAGCAACAGAGTATGGTCAAGTCGCAACAAACATATCACTTGCAACTTATGATGTAGACATTGCAAATAGTGAAATACGAATTCTTGCAACGGCTGCTTCAACAAATGCTACCGACTATATTGTACAATCAATAGAATTTACAGAATAAAAAAATATAAAGCTAACTAGTGGAAGGTGAAACTAGATGGGCAATAACAAAGATTTTATCGTAAAAAATGGCATTAGACCATCTTCGTATCATGAGTCTATAATTACTCGTGATCAGGGTTATAGCAATGGATACAGTATTCAAAACTTAACCTTTACTCATCAAAGATCTTTTGACTTTCATAGTAACACTGGAGCTACAATAAGCGACGCTCGAGCGTTTGCTATCAAGCCCGATGGCACGAAAGGCTATGTGCTTGACCAATTTACCGCTAGAATACACGCGTTTGACTTTCCTACTGGAAAAGAATATGATGCGTCTGCATTAATTAATAGTACATATTCAACTTCATCAACTGGATCCTTTGCAACAAATACTTCTTTAGCTAATGATTTTGTATTTTCTCCCGATGGAACAAAAGTTTTTATTCTAGATGATGGCGATAATGGAGTTCAGGAATATTTACTGGGTTCTCCGTGGGATGTCACTACTCTTACTTTTGAATCAGAAAAAATTGGATTAGCTGAGGCTGCGCCTCGAGGACTAACGTTTTCTGATGATGGATACTGGTTTTATATTGTAGGAACTGGAGGTCGTGTATACTCTTATCTTATGTCAACTCCTTGGGATATATCTACAAAGAGCGGATCGGCGGTTGATCAGGATTTCGTTTTATCTAGTTCTATAATTCCTGGTACACCTCAAGATATATCTTTTAATAAATATGGCACTAAAATGTGGATTTTAAATTATGGAACTGGTGCTGGAATTTATCAATATAGTTTGAGTACGCCATGGCAAGTATCAAGTGCCTCATACGATAATATTATGTATGATACAGAATCTCAAGCTTTACAAGATTTAGTCGGATCGGTTGGCCCTGTTACGCTATATAGTATGTCATTTGTAGATGATCCTATATTAGGAGAAGGCGCTCACTTATACCTTTTTGCCAATGGTAGTCCAAGAAGTGTATATCAATTTTCTACAGTAGGTATAAAAGAAACTCTAAATACTAATGGTTCAGCGCTAGAAATTTTGCCAGGCCCAAGTACAAATAGTGTTAATGTAGGTGGAGCAACTACATTTTCTTTACCATATACTGTTCCAAAATATACCTACACTATTGACATCACAAACAATGGTACTAGTGATTGGACAATTACAAGTGGACAAGATCGAACCGGATCGATCAGTGGAAATGACGTTGATATTAATATACATGTTGGAGATACGCTTTCATTTCAAAACTATGCTATAGGGCATCCATTAGCAATTAAAACTAAACCAGCAACTGGAGATACTAATAAGGTTTTACCTCCTTTAGTACAAGGATATCCAACTGCATCAATAGATGGAGTTACTCCTGCAGAAATTACTTTTACACCTACAGAATCAGGAACTTATTATTATCAATGTCAAGCTCATCTTAATATGCATGGAATTATTAATGTTACAGCTCCAAGGACTGGAGAGTCTGAAGATATTACAGTTTTTTTGCATGGCAACAAAGGATCATTTAATTTAGATACCGTTGAATTCAATTCAAATGGGCGAGCTGAGTCTGATTTTAAAGATTTAACAAGTAGTGATATCACTACTGGAATACTTTCCGGTAGAAGTACATTAGGCATAACAGTGAGCTATAATGGTAGGTACGCTTATGTATTAGCATATAATTCTACTGGCCCAGAATATATTTATCAATACGAGTTATCTACACCCTATGATATAACTACTGCAGAACTTGTAGGATATCATAATGGTGATGAATTGCAATTACCAGTTTCAAATTTAAATACTACTGCAATTGCAATTAGTAACGATGGAACTATATTTTATAGTTTATCAAGTGGGTCTGGTAGTCAAAGACTATATCAATATAAGCTAACGACTCCTTACGACATAAGTACAATAACCTTTGACTCTAAGTCATTACAAATATATAACGATAATATTAATGTATTAGGTTTTCATATTACTGGGGATGGTAAATATCTTTATGTTGCTGATTATGATGGAGATAAAATTGGACGATATACTTTAGGCGATGAATTTGATATATCACTTGCAACTTATGATACTTTGCAGGAAAGAAGCTTGGCTGGGCTACCAAATTTTTCAGCTCCTCGAGGAATATCGTTATCTTCTGATGGATTGAATTTATTTATTTGTGATAATAATGATAGAATACATCACTTTGATCTTACTACTCCATTTGAAATTGATACCGTTGCGTCTCAAGTCCAAACAACTGTAACAATGGAACTTATTACAGAAGATACGTTAGATATAAATTTAGCGCTGCCAGGGCATTATCTTTATATTGCTACTGGGTCTCAAAGAAGAATAAGGCAACTTAGCTTAGGTTCATATCCTTATGACACAATCACCTATCCGGATAATGTACAATGGCCAGATGGAACTGTTCCACCTATTCCAGATGATGGCAGTACTGATATTATCATATTTAATACAGTAGATGGTGGCGCAACTTATCAAGCAGCCATAGCAATAGAAGGTGCTAAATAATGCCAACAAAAGATTTAGTATTAAAAAATCCTATTATACTTAATGGTGCAATAAAAGAAACAGCAAGTGTAAATAGCGCTTCATCTGATTTTACGTTCACGCCAAACTCTCAAAAATGGAGTCTTGGAGTTCTTGGAGATAACGAAAGAAAAACACTTTCTACTACACCTATATCAACTAATCCATTTGGAATTACATTTAAACCTGATGGAACGATGATGTACGTTTTATTGAATGGCAATGATAGAATTTATCAATACGATTTAAGCACCCCTTGGGATATCGATACTGCTGTTCCTCGTACTGGAACTGGAGATGAACTATGGGTTGGAGCTCTAAATAACAATCCACAATGTTTACACATAGTTCCCGGAGGAGGCGCTATATGCGTTATTAATAGATCTGGTGGTGCGAAAATAGATAAACACGAAATGACTACAAACTGGGATTTAAGTACAGCTAACGCAACAGCCGCGGCTAGTCAAAATGTAGGTAGCCAAGATTTAACTCCCCAAAGCTATTGTTTTGGCTCTGACGGTAATACTATGTTTATGATTGGTACTGAAAATAATGAAGTCTATGCGTATACCACAGTAAATCCATATGACCCAATAGGAGGTGGTTACAAAGGCTCTTCATATTCATATACACCAGACTATCAAACTAACGATGGTACTTCGCTTAATGTTACTCCAGAAGCTATAGCTTTTTCTTCAGATGGTTTAAATATGTACATTGCTGGATCAGCTGGTGGAAGATACATTTATAGATGGACACTTTCAATAAGGGATAATCCTAGCAGCGCAACTTTCCATAGTAGAGTAAAAATACCCGGTATTGGCACTGGCCAAGAAAACGCTATGGATATCTACATTAATGAAAATGATGGATACGTATACACTGCAGGAAGTTTTAATGATAAGGTGTATCAATATCAAGCAAGAGAACCAATTTATAAAGAAAATATAGATTTGTCAACTGGAAACTATTTTAGAGTGTCTCCTACTTTAAATGACATAGGTACAGAAATAGTATTTAACAATCCAGGCCAATCTCAATCATTTCAAATAGAATTAGAAGGTACGAAAGTACCTTATGAAGTTTCAAATATTTCAATTGAATCTAATAATGAAGGCGTTTTTGGAGGTACTCCAGGAACTGGATCTGCTTCAATGATGGCTTTAGGAAAAAATGGAACAAGAATATATGTAGCTGGGACTGCTGATATTGGATCTAATGTAGCACAATTTAATATGCTTGTGCCTTATGATTTAACTACTATCAGTTATGCTGGAACGTATGCTTTGGTTTTAGATGGTGACTCTAGTGCAAACCCAGACGCTTTAGAGTTTAGTACAGATGGGCAATATATGTATACTGCTCAATATAGCACATCAAATAACCGTGCAGAAATATATAGATATGAGTTATCAACACCTTGGGAAGTAAATACTGCTAATACAGCATCAGAACAAATATTTGCTGTTGGT
>Ga0255772_10001523_pt1 | contig 23096 bp, 16 predicted proteins | sample 071ome_34_FD_179970 | JGI IMG/M metagenome (GOLD analysis project Ga0255772, IMG submission 179970) | Coastal salt marsh microbial communities from the Groves Creek Marsh, Skidaway Island, Georgia - 071411BT metaG (version 2) | ecosystem: Environmental > Aquatic > Marine > Intertidal zone >...
GATCAACGGCTTTAGCTCACCATTCTGATACATCTCAACAATGATGTCACAACCACCTACCAACTCACCGTTTACCCACAACTGTGGGAAAGTCGGCCAGTTAGCATATTTAGGAAGTTCAGCACGAATGTCCGGGTTCTGAAGAATGTCAACGAACGCGAAACGCTCGCCACACGCCATGATGGCTTGTGATGCTTGAGAAGAGAAACCACATTGAGGAAGTTTAGGACTGCCCTTCATGTAAAGAAGAATCGGGTTTTCAGAAATTTGTTGCTTAATGCGCTCAACAGTATCAGACATTACTACCTCACCAATTAGTTTAACTAGGATCCTTTGGCCTCAATGTTTAGCCAAATTTGGATCGTATTATATAGATTGCCACGATTTTAACGACTATTAATCTCAATTCCTACTAAAACAGTCGGTTTATTCCCATTTTCTGTTTAATGGCTTAGGCCTTGCCATACCCGCCGCCACCAGCAGTGCGAATCATGAGACGGTCGCCGGGCTTTACTTTTAGCTCGCATTTACCCGGTAACAGTTCATCATTTAGCAGGTTCTGCCCTTTCCCGGCATTCTCCCCGCCGTTTAAACCATAGGGCTCAAGCTCCCGCCTTTCCGTAAGTAATGTCACTTGGGCGTGTTCTTTAAACTGGTAGCAACGTTCAATGCCTTCTCCACCCGAGTGCTTACCCTTGCCGGCACTGTCATTACGAATCCCGTACTTCAATACGCGAATGGGGTAATGCAATTCCAGACTTTCAACGGGAGTATTTGAGGTATTCGTCATATGCGCCTGAACGGCCGACAAACCATTTGACGAAGCACTGCCCCCCATTCCTCCACCAATAGTCTCGTAGTAATCCCATTGCCCAACCATTTCTGAGTTTCTGGAGCCCATAGCGACATTATTCATAGAACCATGACTGGCGGCACAAAAAGTATCGGGTAATGCTTGCGCAAGTGCTTTAATCACAACGTCCACCACACGCATGGATGTCTCAACATTTCCTGCAGCAACGGCTGCTGGATAGGTTGCATTCAGCAAAGAGCCCCCTGGCGCCTGGATAGAGAAGGTTTTAAACACTCCGTCACAACTGGGGGCCTGATCCGGCATTAAACATCGGAGAACATAAAATACGGACGCGGCCGCCACTGACAACGGGCAATTCACATTACCGGAAACCTGTGAATTTGTTCCTTCAAAATCAAATTCCAGCTGGCCATCTTCCACTCGAATTTTAAGGCTGATCTGAATGGATTGCGGATGAATACCATCGCCATCCAGAAAATCCGTTGCTTGATATTCACCATTTGGTAATTTTCTGAAAGCAGCCAGAGCGAGTTTATGGCCATAGTCATTTAATGCTGAGATTGCATCAGGAAGTTGCTCTGCTCCCATGTTTTCGACTAACTGGGTAAAGCGCTCAAGCCCTGCCCTCACTGAACCTAACTGAGCCAGAAAGTCACCTCTAGAAAGTGCATTATCAGAGCTAATTTTCGTCAACAGAGTTTCATCAACTTCACCCGCAGCGACAAGCTTGGCCGGATCAATAACGATACCTTCCTGATCAATATGGGTAGATAAAGGCATAGATCCCGGCGCCTCGGCGCCAATATTGGCATGATGCGCTCGATTGGCGATAAAGCCCTGAATCTCACCTTCAACAATGTATGGAGCAACCATGGTGACATCAGGAAGATGCGTACCGCCCATGTATGGATTATTCAGAACCAATACATCCCCCGAATGCCATTCAACTTGATTCACAATGTCTTTCATGGCGTAGGCCATGCTGCCAAGATGAACAGGAATGTGAGCCGCCTGAGCTAATAAACCACCCTCTGCATCAAACAGCGCGCAGGAAAAATCCATTCGATCTTTAATATTTGGAGAAAAAGAAGATTGCTGAAGAATAGCCCCCATTTCTTCACAAATAGATTCCAAACGACTGACTAAAATGCCCAATTCGATAGGATTCACAAGCACCTCTTTCTCTTCATTTTTAGACTATATTTCAGGATCAGAAACGGCGAATAGTAAGCCCGCTTTAGAAGAATATCCAATGAATATTCGGTATCAGAACAATGACATGGAACAATACATGATAAAATAAAAACGAACGAGAATATTTACTATTACCAAAAGCATTATAAAATGCCTATCCTTATAGCAATATCCATATTCGAGTCAGCCCTATGCATGCCCCACACTCTACTGCAGAACAGTCCAACATTTCTGAAATGACAAGCGACATTCCGAAGGCATGCACTTCCATTGAAAGCCATAAAGTTCTTACCGTCAGCAATCTCAGTTGCAGTTACGACAAAACACCCGTTGTAAAATCGGCTGGCTTTTCGCTTTTACCGGGTGAGATTGGCTGTTTACTTGGCCCTTCAGGCTGTGGAAAAACAACTATTCTACGCGCAATCGCAGGTTTTCAGAGCATCGACCAAGGTGACATCAAAGTCGATGACAAGATTATTGCTAATTCAAGCAAACAATTGCCGCCTGAAAAAAGAAACGTTGGAATGGTGTTTCAGGATTACGCATTATTTCCTCACCTTTCGGTTCTGGATAATGTCCTGTTTGGTCTCAAGAAAAGAAATGATGACTCTGAGCGTCAGGCTTTAGAGATTCTGGAAACCGTTAAACTCGAACATCTGGCTAACCGCTTTCCTCATGAGCTTTCAGGTGGTCAACAACAACGTATCGCTCTTGCCCGTGCACTGGCGCCTAAACCCAAGCTGATATTGTTAGATGAGCCTTTTTCTAACCTGGATACCGAGCTGCGACGTTCTTTAAGTATGGAAGTACGAGAGATCCTTAAAGAACAAAATACCAGTGCCATATTGGTAACCCATGATCAGGAAGAAGCCTTTACCGTCGCCGATAAAATCGGAATTATGATGGATGGAAAGATTCAGCAATGGGGAACACCCTACGATCTGTATCACGAACCGGTTAACCGTGAAATTGCCAGTTTCATTGGCAAAGGCAGCTTCATCCCTGCCCGTATCGAAAGCACCAGCAGCATCTCCTCAGAATTAGGATTAGCCAGCTCTGCCCACCCACTTATGCATCAACCAGGTGAAGAAGTGGATCTTTTAGTAAGACCGGAAGATATCGTAGCGTCGCTGGAAAGCCCATTAAAAGCCCAAATTACCAAAAAGCATTTCTTAGGCGCCTCTTGCTTCTATGAACTTGAGTTACCCTCCAAACAACAAGTTTCGACCGTACTATCGAGCCATTTGAATTTTGAACTTGGCGATCACATCGGCATACGTTTCGCCGCAGATCACATTGTTACCTTTTCAAAACTCGATTAATTCTCGAGCTTGAAATTGGTTTCAAAACCGTCAAGTTCGACACATTTATTTCTTCTCAGACATCTAAGCCAATAGAGAAAATAAAAAACAAAATACGCATTCTGTGATGCAACAAATAGAAAGAAGCGTTCCGAAACCCCTACAACTTTTAGTGTTTTTTTAAAATATACGACTAATAACTTGAAATAATTACACAAAAAGACTTGAATTAGACACTGAAAGAACAATAACGAAAACCATTTAAGCGTTTGGTAACAATGAGCAATATGGATACCCATACTCCAAATATATTGATCGTCGAGGATGACGAACGATTAGCTGGCCTGACAAAAGACTACCTAGAAAACAATGGTCTTCAGGTGAGTATTGAAGGCGATGGCGCACAAGCAATTGATCGCATCATCAACGAACAACCAGACTTAGTCGTTCTCGATCTTATGCTTCCTGGCGAAGATGGCATCGCGGTATGTAGATTAGTCCGCCCTAAATATAAAGGCCCTATTCTAATGCTAACTGCACGTACCGATGACCTAGACCAGGTGCTAGGCCTTGAGATGGGCGCAGATGATTATGTAGCCAAACCGGTAAGACCCCGAGTATTACTCGCTCGAATTCAGGCTCTACTCCGACGTACTCATCAACCAGCCGATGAAGCTACGGTTGATACAGCAAATGAGCAACAGACTCGCCTACAATTTAGTGAGTTGGTTATCGACAGTGCTATGCGTGAAGCATGGCTGGCTGAAGAAAGTATCGATCTAACCAGCGCCGAGTTTGATCTACTCTGGTTACTAGCAAGCAACGCGGGTACCGTTCTGAGCCGTGAAGAAATTTTCACTGCCCTTCGTGGCATCGAATATGATGGTCAAGATCGTTCGATTGATGTTCGAGTTTCCAGAATTCGACCAAAAGTGGGCGATGATCCAATGCACCCAAGGCGTATCAAAACAGTACGCAGTAAAGGGTACTTATTCGTGAAGGATATTGAAGGGTAGGATTTCCTACCCTTTTTCATTTCTACTTCTTAACAATTCTTAAAAAAGATGCGCTTTATTTAATCATCAAGCCTGCATAATCTGTTAAAAACACTCTACAACAATAAAATAATATCAAAGTTCAGGTGTACTCGTGTTTAAAAGCCTTTTCTTCAAGCTCTATGTGACATTGTTTGTCTCAGTTATTGCTTTATTTGGACTTTCCTTTGCTTCCATTTATGCCATTAATTACGTCAATCAAACTCGACACATTGAAACTATTTCTGCAGCGCCACTTGCGCTGGCCAAAGCCGCATTCCAGAACAACACTGAGCAGCTCACCAAGACCTCTCAAACTGAACTTCCAGGTTTAAATTTTAAAACCGTCAGTTATGAGGATATGCCGTTTACCAGTCGCGTAAAACAACGCCTGAAACGAGGCTTTACCTATTACGAATTCAATGAAGCGGGTCAACTTAACGCCTTTATTAATCTAGACGCTCTCGAAGACGAATTACTGGCTGTCACACTTGAGAATCCGTCATACACCTTCACTCATGCGCTTCCCAAGCTTTTGAGCAATTTAATGGACCGCTCTGATTCTTATGATCAAGCGATCCAGCAATTAAGAGACAACTCTCCGTTCCCTGTAGACATTCAGGCCTCGCCTATTCAACAACGCGACCACAATGGCACACCTATCGCTCACTACAAAATCTGCACTGAGAGCCACTGCGAGAAGAACTCAATTTATGTAAACATTCCCTATCAGGACAAAATCATCAGCATTGGTCCGATACCGCTTGAAGCTAACTTCCCTCTTCTACCTGCGACCATCGTAATCATGGTAGCTTTCTGTACGCTGGCCTTAATCCTTTATTTCCAGGTAAAAAGCCTGAACAGCAAATTCAGAAAAATAGAACACGCAGCCTATAAGATTTCCCGAGGAGACCTTAACACCCGAATAGATAAACAGGATCAGGGTGCTTTAGGTAGAATGGCAGAAGCCTTTAACACTATGGCAGAGCACATTGAACGCCTTCTCAGCATCCAAAGAGAAATGATTCGTGCTGTTTCCCACGAGTTAAGAACCCCGGTTGCCCGCATCCGATTTGGCGTTCAGATGATTGAAGATTTTGCCAGTGATCCATCCATGGAGAACCAACTTCAAGCCATCGATAACGATATCCAGGAATTAGATGATCTGATTGATGAAATTCTTACCTACGCTCGCTTGGAAGAAGGCGGACCGATTATTGAATTCCAGAAACTGGATCTTGAAGATATCGTCGATCAAGTCTGTACCGAACAACAAGCGTTGGCCGATGAAGGCCTAAAAATCAGTTACAACTTCTCCTGCGATACCTCAAATACCAAGTCCGAATTTGAAGAACGCTATATTCACCGAGCTATTCAGAATCTGGTGGGCAATGCGAGACGCTATGCCAAATCAGAAGTATTTATCAATTGCCATCTATCTAAAGACACATGCCGCGTAGATGTAGAAGATAATGGCCCAGGAATCCCTGAAAAAGAATGGGATCGAGTATTCACACCGTTTGCACGTTTGGATGACAGCCGTACCCGCGCCTCAGGTGGTTATGGACTGGGATTATCAATTGTTCGCAGAATCACATACTGGCATGGCGGAAAAGCCATGATCAGTAGCAGCAAGAAGTTAAAAGGCGCGAAATTCAGCCTGATTTGGCCAAGAGAACAGCCGTAGCCCGAAAAAGTGTGATACAACTCTCACCAACTTACAGACGGTTACAAGGCACTCACAAAGCAACAACAGATATATGCATCAAACTCAACCATAGTAGATCATGTATTCGGTGAACAGATGTTCTCTAGTAGATTGATTCACGAATACAGAGAGGTTGTAGTTAGAACTTATTTAAGTTCTACCCTTTTCGTATTTATCTCTGAATTTCAGGAGCTCATTTGAGCTCCTTTTTTTTGGCCAAATTTTAGGCAAGTCAATCTAATCTAATATTGATAGAAAAAATTAATATAAAAATATTAAACACACCCTTTATTGAGGGCTTTTTGACTTATCCCGCACCAGCTCTGGGGTCAGAGAAGTCTGCGGTGTTTTTTCATAAAAAAGGCACATTTCATCAACGAAAGTCAATCCTTGAAATTACACTTTTATCGCTCTATCTTGTGTCTTCAAATTAGTTTTAACCCTACATCTTGTGCACCACCCTAGGGACAACGTACCACAAATAGTGCATAAAACATGGAACTGGTTTAACTGCAGCAATTGGTTAAATTCCGCTGAAAACCTTAACCTTGCAGCAATGCAGGGATTCCTTCTGTAGGGCTTTTAAAGAAGTACTTCCACTAGACCATAATAAAGGAAGCAGGCAGGTCACCCTTCATGAACAAAAATATTTCGGTTACCAAACGAGATGGAACAACAGAGTCAATCAATCTTGATAAAATCCATAAAGTTGTTGATTGGGCAGCCAAAGGATTGGATAACGTTTCTGTCTCAGAAGTTGAATTAAAGTCTCACATTCAGTTTTTTGACGGCATAAAAACCGAAGACATTCATGAAACCCTGATTAAGTCAGCAGCGGACCTTATTTCTCAGAACACACCTGATTATCAATTCATGGCCGCGCGCCTTAATATTTTCCACCTACGCAAAAAAGCGTTTGGCAAATTCGAGCCTCCACGCCTGTTCGATCACGTTGTCAAAATGGTTGAAGATAACCGTTATGACAATCACTTGCTTGAAGATTACTCTGAAGCTGATTTTGATCAAATGGATTCTTTCATCTCTCACGAGCGAGATATGAATTTCAGCTATGCTGCAGTTAAGCAGCTTGAAGGTAAGTATCTAGTCCAAAATCGTGTATCGGGTGAGATTTTCGAAAGCCCACAGATTCTTTACATGCTTATTGGTGCATGTCTGTTTGCCAGCTATGAGAAAGAGCGTCGTTTAGACTTCATCAAACGTTTTTATGATGCAGTCTCTCAGTTCAAACTATCGCTGCCAACTCCAATCATGGCCGGTGTACGTACGCCAACACGCCAATTCAGCTCATGTGTTTTGATTGAAACGGGCGACTCTCTGGATTCAATCAACGCCACAGCGTCTTCTATCGTTAAATACGTAAGTCAACGTGCCGGTATTGGTATTAACGCAGGTCGCATTCGTGCACTCGGTAGCCCGATTCGCAGTGGCGAAGCCTTCCACACTGGCTGTATCCCGTTCTATAAGCACTTCCAGACAGCGGTTAAGAGCTGCTCTCAGGGTGGTGTTCGTGGTGGCGCTGCAACCTTGTTCTACCCGCTTTGGCACCTGGAAGTAGAATCGCTTTTGGTTCTGAAAAACAACCGAGGTGTTGAAGAAAACCGTGTTCGTCACATGGACTACGGCGTTCAGTTCAATCGTCTGATGTATCAGCGTCTGATTAAAGGTGAAAAGATCACCCTATTCAGCCCATCAGATGTTCCAGGTCTGTATGACGCTTTCTTCGAAGATCAAGAGAAATTCGAAAAGCTATACACTCAGTACGAAACAGATGATTCAATCCGTAAGAAATCTGTACCGGCAATTGAATTGTTCTCTCTGTTTGCACAAGAGCGTGCAAGCACTGGCCGTATCTATCTTCAGAACGTTGACCACTGTAATACACACAGCCCGTTCAACCCTGAACACGCGCCAATTCGTCAAAGTAACTTGTGTTTAGAAATTGCTTTGCCAACTAAGCCGTTGAACAGCATCGACGATGAGAACGGTGAGATTGCACTGTGTACTCTAGCCGCTTTCAACCTTGGCACACTGGAAAATCTGGACGAATTGGAAGAACTTTCAGACCTGATTGTTCGTGCTCTTGATAGCCTATTGAGCTATCAGGACTATCCGATCAAAGCTGCAGAAATTGCTAGTTTAAGTCGCCGTACACTTGGTGTTGGTGTAATTAATTACGCATACTATCTAGCGAAGAACTACAAGCGCTACTCAGATGGCTCAGCAAACCGTTTAACTCACAAGACATTTGAAGCAATTCAGTATTATCTATTGAAAGCTTCTAACAACCTGGCTAAAGAACAAGGTGCTTGTGAGAAATTCAACGAGACCTCTTATGCACAAGGTATTCTACCAATTGATACCTACCGCAAAGAACTTGATGATATTTGCGATGAACCATTGCATCTTGATTGGGAAGCACTAAGAGAAGACATCAAAACTAACGGCCTGCGTAACAGCACACTGACTGCACTTATGCCTTCAGAGACGTCTTCTCAGATCAGTAATGCTACCAATGGTATTGAACCGCCACGCGGCTTGATCAGTATTAAAGCAAGTAAAGACGGAATTCTTAAGCAGGTTGTACCTGACATTGATAATCACCGTCATGAATATGAATTACTTTGGGATATCCCAAATAACGATGGCTACTTACAGGCCGTAGGTCTAATGCAGAAGTTTGTTGATCAGGCGATTTCTGCAAATACGAACTACGATCCAGCGAAATTCCCTGATGGAAAAGTACCTGTGAAGACCATTCTGAAGGATATCCTGACAGCCTATAAGCTTGGTGTTAAAACGCTCTATTACCATAACACCCGTGATGGCGCGAGCGACAACAGTGGCGACGATGGTTGTGAAGGCGGCGCATGTAAGATTTAATGCAGAGCGCATTAACCAGTTATACAAAAAGGGCTGATTGATAGCCCTTTTTTAGGATCAGATTTCCGGATAAGAAAATGCAGTATACGACTTTTAATAGAAAAACTTTCGACACACTTAAAGAGCCAATGTTCTTTGGTGAAACCGTTAATGTTGCTCGTTATGACCAACAAAAATACCCGATCTTCGAACAGCTTATTGAGAAGCAACTGTCTTTCTTCTGGCGTCCGGAAGAAGTTGATCTATCAAAAGACCGTAAAGACTTTCAGGATCTTGCTGATCACGAGCAACACATTTTCTTGAGTAACCTGAAATACCAAACTCTACTGGATAGTATTCAGGGCCGCTCACCAAACGTTGCTCTGCTACCTGTATGCTCTCTACCGGAGCTGGAAACCTGGATTGAAACCTGGGCATTCAGTGAGACCATCCACAGCCGCAGTTACACTCACATTATTCGTAACATTAAAGCGGATCCATCTGAAGTATTTGACGACATTGTAAAGAACGAAGAAATCCAAAAGCGTGCTGACAGTGTGAGTAAATACTACGATCACTTTATTGAATACATGAATCACTACATCATGCATGGTGTGGGAACTCATGACATCAACGGTGAAAAGATTACAATTACCAGCTTCGAACTGAAGAAACGTCTGTATCTTTGCCTGATGTCGATTAACGTTTTGGAAGCTATCCGTTTCTATGTAAGTTTTGCCTGCAGCTTTGCCTTTGCAGAACGAGCACTGATGGAAGGTAATGCGAAAGTTATTAAACTGATCGCTCGCGATGAAGCCCTTCACCTTACAGGCACTCAACACATGCTAAACATCATGGCCAGCGGCCAGGATGATCAGGAAATGGCTCAAGTTGCCGAAGAGTGTAAAGCCGAAGCAACTGCCATCTTCGTGGAAGCAGCAGAGCAAGAAAAACAATGGGCTGAATATCTATTTAAAGACGGTTCTATGATCGGTCTGAACAAGGACATCCTGAGCCAATACGTTGAATACATCACGACTATCCGCATGCAAGCCATTGGATTAACATCGCCATTTGATGTGAAGTCCAACCCTCTTCCTTGGATGAATGCATGGTTAGTAAGCGACAACGTACAGGTTGCACCTCAAGAGTCTGAAATCAGCTCTTACCTGGTTGGTCAGGTAGACAGTGAAGTTTCTGCTGACGACTTTGACGACTTCGACCTGTAATTTTTTCGAGCTCTAATTTATTCGACTTACAGTTTTTATTCACGGCAACCTAAGGATAGATTCGCGTGTCAGATGAAGTAAAAGTTCAGATGGACGACCTGATGGCCATTTATGTGCCCAAGTCCAAGCCTATTCTGGATAGCCTCGAAGATCATGACATTCGAATCGAATACCAATGCCGCCAAGGTTATTGTGGCGCTTGCCGTGTGAAATTGATTGAAGGTAGAGTCGAATACGATGAACCCCCTCTCGCATTTCTACAGGAGGGGGAGATTGTAACCTGCTGTTCCAAGGCTATTACCGATATTAAGCTGTCACGTCCAATCTAAGTGCAATTCTGATTGTACATGCATTAAGCCCAACCATTAAGACTGTCGCTTATGATCTTCAACATAGGTAATGGCATCCGTAACGGATTTTTCTACATCATCAAATAACTGCTGTCGCTCTTCCGGTTGCATATAGAACACCAAATCTACTGCATAACGAATGTAACGAGCAGGCAATTGATTCAAAGCCACACAAGCAACATCAATCAATTTGTCTTGATCCGTATTCGCACCCAGCTTTTCATAAATCTTTTCTTCTACCAATGTTTCAACATAATTCTGAATTTGATCAGTAAGACTCATAACTTTCCTTAGCCGTGGACTTGCCACAATCGAGCAATTTTCAAACAAGGTCTACTTTAATATCTACAGTTACGTTAACAAGTTTAGCAAATGGCTTGAAAAAGCCAGCGAGAACTTATAAAACATCTATAACATTTTGATTATTCTTTCTTTTACGGTTTTATCTATGTCACAAGCAACCCATGAAAACTATGCCATTCGCTATACAGTTGAATTAGCAGAACCCTATGCTCATCGCTTTCTTGTACATTTGGATATAGATACGCCTCAAAAAGATCAAGAACTCAGACTGCCAGCCTGGATTCCAGGCAGCTACATGATCAGAGACTTTGCCAAGAATATTGTGGAACTGTCTGCAACTGACATTGAAAGCCAGCAGTCACTCTCAGTTGAAAAGAAAGACAAATCAAGCTGGGTCGTACATACCCATGAAAAACCAATCCGCATCAGTTACAGGGTTTATGCGTGGGATCTTTCAGTAAGAAGTGCTCACTTCGATCAAACCCACGCCTATTTCAATGGCACCAGCTTATTTCTGGAAGTTCTCGGACAAGAACAAGCTCCCTGCTCTTTAGACATCCAACAGCCAGAACACAGCTATTGCTCTGATTGGCGAGTGGCAACGTCATTAAAACCACTAAATAACAAACGCTATGAATTCGGTGTATACCACGCTGACGATTACGATGATCTAATTGATCACCCTGTGGAGATCTCAGATTTCACCCTAGCCAGTTTTGAAGCATGTGGAATTCAGCATGATGTCGTGCTTGTCGGCAAGCATTACGCCGACATGGACAAGCTCTGTCAGGATTTGAAAGTTATATGCGAGTATCAGATCCAATTCTTCGATACTCCTGCGCCAATGGATTACTACCTGTTTATGACATTGGTTGTAGATCAGGGTTACGGCGGTCTTGAGCATCGAGCTTCCACAAGTCTTATTGCAAATCGTTCTGACTTCCCTCACATCAATGATCAAAAGATCACTGATGGCTATCGAACCTATCTAGGGCTTTGCAGCCATGAGTACTTCCATACCTGGAATGTAAAACGAATCAAACCGCAGAAATTTTTACCTTACGATCTAACTCAGGAAGTTCACACAGAACTTATGTGGTTGTTTGAAGGGGTAACCTCGTACTTTGATAATCTATTCCTTGCTCGCAGTGGAATTATTTCGAATGAAAGTTACCTTGAGCTGTTAGGTCAGGATATTACTCGTGTCATTCGACAGAATGGTCGTTTCCGCCAAACCGTTGCTGATTCCAGTTTTGATACCTGGACACGTTTTTACAAGCAAGATGAAGGCGCACCAAACCACATCGTCAGTTACTATATAAAAGGGGCATTAATTGCGCTTGGATTAGATCTATTAATCCAAAAAGAAAGCAATCACAACTATCGACTCGATGATGTCATGCGACATCTTTGGAAGCGCTATCTGTCTTCCGGTCAAGGCGTTACAGAAAACGAAATGCCTTCGTTGATCAAGGAAGTTACCCAGATAGATGTTTCTCAATATCTTCATGACGCTTTACACACTACTGAAGATCTCCCTCTGGATAAATTACTGAAGAACACTGGCGTTGTTCTTGAAGAATATAAAGCATCAAGTTTGAAAGATCTTGGCGGTAAAAAGCCATCAAATGAAGCTGCGAGCCAAGACATCTTTAGCTTCGGTGCTCGCGCCAAAGCAAACCCAATGGGCTCAGAGTTAATTCAAGTATTGGATACTATGCCGGCACAGCAAGCTGGACTTTCTGCAGGTGACGTAATTTTTGCCATCGATGGACTAAAGCTCGGACCCAAAGACCTTGATAGCGTTCTATCAAAGTTTACAGAAAACACCAAAGTCAGCCTCCACTTTTTTAGAAGCGATTTACTGATGGAAACCGAAATCATGATTTCAAAAAGCAGCTTACCTTCAGTGCATTTATCCATCGAAAATGAAGCTGATTGTAAGAAGTGGATTAAACGCTAATCTGGTCTAGACTATCTAAACAGTTGTCTATATCGACTGTGTAGATTGGATATCTTTGATATAAGAAAGTTAAAGGAAATACACACATATGCAGCAGTGGTTCAGCAAACGATCATTAAGAGGAAAATTCTTGCTGATTACCATTCCTCCTATGCTGTTTATTACCAGCCTATTCGTTCTGGTATTCGCCCTCGCAACGGTTTCCGAATCCAAAAGAATTCTTAAGAGTGAAGCAGATCGTTTCATTACCCGCTCAACACAACTTCTGGAACGTCCTCTGTGGTACCTTGAATCGAGCAGTGTAAAAGCAATTCTTGAGACCATCAGCCGTGAAGAACGGGTGGTATGTATTCGTTTAGAGTCTGTTTTAGGTCCGAACGAATTCGATTTCAACAATCAGTGTGACGAGAGTTCTGAAGACATCTATATCAGCAAACGCTCTATTATTCACGAAGCGGACCTGGAAACGGACACGCTCGGTAAACTGGAAATCCATTTTGACTTATCGCCCGATAAGAACCAGTTAAACGAAAATATTCTTACTCAGCTTCTACTCCTCTGCCTGCTATCAGGTACATTGACCGTTATGATTTTCTTTGGATTTGGTGTAACCATTATCAAGCCTATTCGAAAAGTCATGGATTCAATTGAAACCTTTGAACGCACAGGACAGCGCGAATATTTTGATTGGCAAACGGAAGACGAACTGGGTCATTTCATTCAGGCGTACAATTCTATTCAACGCCTTCAAGAAAAGTTCGAGAAGAATCTACAAGACCAATTAAGCTTCCAACGAACTCTACTTAACGGTATTCCAAGTCCGATCGTTTATTTGAATAAAGATCGTAACATCGTGGACTGTAACCCTTCCTTTAATGAGTTGGTTCATATCGAAAAGCTTCAGGTTATTAATCAACCATTAAGCAATATCATCAAAGACCTTTCTTTAGATACAAATTTACAAAACACCCAGATTAAAGGTGAAATGACAGTCGCTTCTCACCTGGGACAAAACAGTGGCACCATTGGAATGACTTTGATGTATTCCTCAGCCCCTTTGTTTGATTCGCAAGGCAATGCCCAAGGTCATGTAATCGTTCTACAAGATATTAGTGAGCGTAAGCGTAGCGAAGCAAAAATCCAGGAAGCACGTGACAGTGCAGAGAAAGCATTAGCCGACCTAGAATTAGCACAAGACACGCTTGTTCAAACCGAGAAATTAGCATCTCTCGGTCGACTAGTGGCAGGCGTAGCTCATGAAATTAACACACCAATAGGAAGCAGCGTAACTGTTTCTAGCGCTCTGCTCGATCGTGCCAAACATTTCAGGGAAGAATTTGAAAATGGCCAACTGAAGAAATCATCACTGATGGTATTTATTGATGGTGTAGAAGAAGCGGCATCACTGCTAAACTCCAGTTTAACCAGCGCCGTTCACCTTGTTCAAAACTTTAAACAAGTGGCTGCAGACCAAACCAGCACGCAGCGCCGAACATTTGATCTTAAGACGGTTCTTGAAGAAGTTATCTCTACTCTTGTTCCCCGACTTAAACATACACGACACTCTATAAGTATTGATATTAAGTCAGGAATTTCATTGGATAGCTTCCCAGGACCATTAGGACAAGTTGTTACGAACTTTTTCACAAACGCTGTAAATCATGCCTTTACCGATGATCAAGCGGGAACTATGCTAATTAATGCGAAGCTGTTACCTGATGATATGATAGAAATTGTATTTGAAGATAACGGTAAAGGAATTCCTGACGATCTCCAGAAAAAAGTATTTGATCCATTCTTTACAACAAAGATGGGTGAAGGTGGCACAGGATTAGGATTAAATCTGGTCCACAATATTACAGTGAAGATTCTGGGAGGTACTCTGACACTAGAAAGTTCAGAAGGCCTAGGAACGAAATTTATCGTAACGATTCCAAAAGTTGCACCAGTATCCGATGATGCTCAAGGATAAAATAATTATATGACACAACAGCTATCACCGCAGGACGAGCTAATTGTTTTTGAGGATGACCACCATGACTCGGTAGTAGAACCTTCCGCTACGCCATGGAAAATGCTCGTTGTTGATGACGAACAACAAATGCATAAGGCAACGACCTTTGCATTACAGGGTTTCCTGTTTGAAGGAAAACCTCTGGAAATATTGTCGGCTTACTCAGGTACTGAAGCACGAGAAATACTCTCTAAAGAAAACGACATCGCATGTATTCTATTGGATGTTGTTATGGAGACCGAAAACGCAGGACTCGATCTCGTTGGTCATATTCGAGAGGTAATTAAAAATAACTCTGTTCGTATCATTTTAAGAACAGGTCAGCCAGGCTATGCACCTGAGCTTGAAGTCATCAGCAAATATGACATCAATGATTACAAAGCTAAAAGCGAGCTTACCCGTACAAAATTGATTACTGCCCTGACCTCTGCGCTTCGTTCTTATGAACAAATTAAAGCCATGGAAACCGGTCAGGCTGGGCTTGAATTTATTGTTCAGGCGTCGCGTGAATTATTTCAGGAAAGAACGATCCATCGCTTGGCTAGAGACATTATCCAACCGTTTGCTCATCTTGCTAAGTGTTCTGAAAATGAAGTGATCGTTTGCGGTAGACACCAAGCCGCATCCGGCTCTGAAGGCTCAATTATTATTGCTTCCGGTAGCGGCTGTGATCTTGCGCCTAACAGTCCGGTACAAGAATTAGATGAAGCTACTCGTGACCTTATTGAGAAATCACTGTCAGAAGAACAAAGTCATTTAGATGGTGAAGCTATTACGTTATTTGCAAAGTCGCCATCAGGCCACCAAATCGCGATCTACAGCAAGTCCAATCAGCGTCTTGATAACGTTAATAAGAAGCTGCTCGATGTATTCGGTGTTCAAATTGCCACATCCCTCGAAAACACCTATTTGTTTGAGCACATCAACGAAATCGCTTTTCAGGATAACTTGACAGGTCTTAAGAACCGTAATGGCTTTCTGGACACAATCCAAAACAGTCTTGATGTAGAACACCAAGAGCACCTGATCCTGCTCATCGACATTGATAATTTCCAGGCCGTTAATGATGGTTTAGGTCATGACACCGGGAATGAGGTAATCAAGAAGGTAGCTGAAAAACTATCCTCTACCTTCCCGTCCGCTACATTAGGTCGAGTCAGTGGTGATACCTTTGGTGTTTATCTACCCGCCAAGACAACTGAAGAGCATGAACACCTTGCGACTCAATTGTACGACGCATTCGCAGCGTCAGTTTCAATTGGTGATAATGAACTACCCGTTTCAGTATCGGCCGGTTTAGCCTCAACAGAGAATTGCGACAACAGTGCCAATGAACTATTCAAAAATGCCGGCATTGCGTTGAAATACGCCAAGAGCAATACCAAGGGTAAATATCAGTTCTTTGACCCTGCCATGGACGAGCAACTTAAGCGTCGCCTGAATGTCATCAAAGAATTAAAAGGTGCCTTGCTGAACGATGAGATGGTTCTCTTCTATCAGCCACAATACTGTTTGAAAACTAAAGAATATATTGGTGTAGAAGCTTTGGTTCGTTGGTTCAAACCTGATGGCACCATCATTTCACCAATGGACTTTATTCCGGCTGCCGAAGATTCAGGACAGATTGTTCACATTGGTGAATGGGTACTTAAAACCGCTTGCGAACAACAAGTGCAGTGGGTTAAAGATGGTCTACCCCCTCTACGAGTGGCAGTTAACATCTCAATGCGCCAGTTTAAAGATCCGGGTTTCATTGATTACGTATATGAAACCATTAAAAACACAGGCATTGATCCAAAGTATCTTGAGCTCGAAATTACCGAATCCATGGTCAGTGAAGACGCTATGCTCTTCATTGATCAGCTCTCCATGCTAAGAATGGATGGTATGACGGTAGCGATTGATGACTTTGGTACCGGTTATTCATCGCTCAGCTATCTACAGCGTTTACCTGTAGACAGAGTCAAAATTGATCGCTCATTCATTCGACGCGTTGAATCAAACCAGGGTGATAAGACCATCGTTTCCCTAATCATTAAAATGGGTCACGAACTTAATCTTCAAGTGATTGCAGAAGGTGTTGAAGAAGAAGAGCAAACCGATGTTCTGATAGAACTTGGTTGCGATGAAGTACAAGGTTTCTTCTATGCAAAACCAATGCATGCTAACGATGTTAAAGAGCTCCTTCTGAAGAAATAGAGGCCTGTTTCCTCCTCCTTGGAAAGCCTCTAACTCGCCTTCAAATAGTTCTTTTTAATAATACTTATCAATAATTCCTATCATTTACGCCAAGGTCAGTTCTTGCTGAACTTGGCACTTTCGTATAGCATACCGCGATCATTTTTACTCTGGGTTTGTTCAAATATCCCTGAAAACATAAGGGATAACCCTAGACACTCGAATAGGATACCTAAGTCAGTGACCAGTCCTAACTCTGATAAAGCCTTACCTGATGTGGCACTTACAAGTCGTTCAAGTCATAGCACCACTCTGGATTGGGTAGGCATGAGCGGCATCGCTCTACCTCTTGTGATTAAGGACATCAACGAACCGGAACAGCGCATTGATGCAAAAGTTCAGACCTATGTAAACCTGAACAACCCACAAGTAAAAGGCATTCATATGTCTCGCTTGTACCTGCTCTTAATGAAGTATGCTGAAAACGAAGTTGTAACTGTTGCTGGGTTGCGTGAGTTCTTGTCACACCTACTCGACAGCCACCATGACATCAGTGACTGTACAAGCCTGAAGATTGATTTTGATTACCTAATCAAAAAATCTGCGCTTAAGAGCCAATTCTCTGGTTGGAAAGATTACCCTGTAAGCATCAATGGTTTTCTGGATAACGGTAAAGTCGTTATTGAACTGTCAGTTAAAGTTCCTTATTCATCTACCTGCCCATGTTCAGCTGCACTTGCACGTCAACTGATCCAAGAGCAATTCAGCAAAGACTTTAACGGTCGTGCTGATATCTCAGTCGATGAGGTTGAAGGTTGGCTACGTTCTGAAAAAGGTACCTTTGCAACACCGCACAGTCAGCGCAGCACAGCTCACGTAGTTGTTCGTCTTGATGAATCGGTTGAGCAATTCCCTATTTCAGAAGTAGTAGATGTCATTGAAGATGCATTACAAACTCCGGTTCAGACGGCTGTTAAACGTGAAGATGAGCAAGAATTTGCTCGTTTGAACGGCCACAACCTTATGTTCGTTGAAGACGCAGCTCGTCGAGTCAAAAATGCATTGAATCAGAAAGCGTCTTATCTTGATTTCTGGTTGAGAGTTGAACATTACGAAAGTCTTCATGCTCACGACGCAGTGAGCATTACTACTAAAGGTGTTGAAGGCGGCTTCGCTCCACATCTTCACCGCTAACCTTTTAAGGCTGACTTGTACTTCTAACAGATCAGCCTGCTATTCTTCTGACTTCTTACTTTCAAAGTGAATATCCCATGACCGAGCATTCTAATAAGCTGAATTGGAAAGCGATTGAAACAGAGGCATCAGGCACCACGTTCGATCTTCAGTTAGCGCTTGATAGCTTAAAATACAACGAAGACGGTTTGATTCCCGCAATTGCTCAGCAACATGATACCGGTGAAGTGCTGATGATGGCCTGGATGAATAAATTGTCCATTGAAGAAACACTTCAAACAAAGCAAGTGTGTTATTGGTCTCGCTCTCGCCAAACTTACTGGCGTAAAGGCGAAAGCTCAGGTCACCAGCAAACTTTGATTTCCATGTCAGCTGATTGTGATGCCGATGCTTTATTAATAAAGGTTGATCAAAAAGGTCCGGCCTGCCACACCAATCGCCGCAGTTGTTTCTATAACGAAATTACTGAAGAGCAAGTCACTATTACTACGGACCCGATGAAATAACGAGCCATCTTTTATGACATGAGCTATCAGATCTCTCTTTACAAAGATGCTCACGTCAAACGCTCTACTGTCCCTAAGCCACCCTAGCTAACCCCTTGATTTACCCAATCATTTCAAACTGTCTGTTAATTCCGTCGCGTTATTAACAAAAATTAACAATAACACTTCAAAACTTCTTGTAAATTAACCGTTGGGTAAAAGGGGACAAATTTGGTGCATTCATTCAATAGCAAGGACAGGTTATTGTGTTGCTTATCTGTAGTATGTAATTTACTGCATCGCCCTCACTCGCCCTCATCATTGACAGCAGGTCTTCCCCTGGTTGAAAACCAGCTTACCCCAAGCCTTTTTATTCGAGCCTGTGAACGTATTGGGTTTAACGCATCCCTCATTACTCGATCATTACCGGAAATCCCTCAAGAGGTTTTACCCTGTGTCTTATTGCTCAAGGATCAGGAAGCGGTCGTACTGACAGCCATCGATGATGATAGAACCAGTTTTACTGTTATCGATCCCTCTAAACCTGATGAATCCAGTCATTGTTCTTTAGATATAAATGATTTGAAAGAACGTTATACGGGCCAATGTCTGTATGTAAAAGCGCAGTTCAACGTCAATGACCATAGGTTAAATGCATCTGGCGAAAAACAAACGAATACTGCGAAGCATTGGGTTAAAAACACTCTCGTTTATTCAAAAAGTATTTACCGGGATGTTCTTATTGCCAGCATAATGATCAACTTGTTTGTATTGGCAAACCCACTGTTTGTAATGAATGTCTATGACCGCGTCGTTCCAAATAACGCGGTCGAAACTTTATGGGTATTGGCCACAGGCGTAGGCATTGTCTTCTTCTTTGATTTTTTGATTAAAACCCTTCGTAGCCACTTTATTGAAGTAGCAGGTAAAAAGCTCGATGTAATACTCAGTGCCAAATTATTTCAAAAAGCATTGGGCATTCATTTCCAATACGTTCCACCCTCAGTAGGGGGCTTCGCTCAAAACATCCGCGAATTTGATCATGTAAGAAGCTTCTTTAGTTCAGTAACCATTACTACGCTTGTAGACTTCCCGTTTGCTTTGTTATTTCTGCTAGTCATTTTCTCCTTAGGAGGCCCTATCGTTCTGGCACCTTTAACAGCTGCACTGCTTATTTTGTGTTATGGCTTTTACGCTCAATGGCCACTTAAAAAAGCCATCGAAAAATCCCAAGCAGCCTATGTTAAGAAAAATGCCAATCTAATTGAGTCCATTCAATCATTAGAAACCATTCGATCTTTCAATGCCGAAGGTCAACGACAAAGCCAATGGGAAGAAAATGTTTCTTTTTTAAGCCAAAGCCAAGTTGTCATCAGAAAAATTTCTAACTCTGTTAGCCAGGTATCCGGTTTCCTCACTCAGCTCACCGGCGTTTCAATTGTAATCATCGGTGTCTACCTCATCACCGAACATGAAATGAGTATGGGAGCATTGATTGCTTGTGTATTACTAGGCAGCAGAGCCGTTGCTCCTATGGCTCAGGCAGCAAACCTGATAGCTCAATTCGAGCAAACCAAACAAGCAGTAGAGTCACTGAACCAAATTCTAAATTTACCTAACGATCAACAACCCGACAGTCGCTACATCTATCGTCCCGGTCTTAAAGGCAATATAGAATTTAAAGACGTTACCTTCGCATACCCAAATCAATCTCAGCCGATTTTATCGAATATCAATTTGAAGATAATCGCAGGTGAACGCATTGCCCTCATTGGTAAAGTAGGCTCTGGAAAATCTACACTTGGTAAGTTGTTAATGGGTCTATTCACCCCGCAACAAGGCCAAATACTGTTTGATCATCTTGATCAACAACAAATTAATCCAAGTGATTGTCGAAACAACATCGCGTATGTTCCTCAAAACATTCAAGTGTTAAGCGGTACCTTAAGAGACAATATCGCCCTAAAAGCCCCCTATTCTCCTGACGAAGAGATACTTCGAGTCTCTGAAATTTCATTGTTATCAGAGTTTGCCAACCACCATCCTGAAGGCTATAGCATGGCCATTGGTGAACGAGGCGAAGGCTTGTCTGGCGGACAATGCCAGCAGCTTGCCATTGCTCGAGCACTAGTCAATGACCCACCTATTATATTTATGGATGAATGCACCAGTGCCATGGACAACCAAACTGAACAAGCCATCATCAATCAGTTTGGTAAACATCTTAATGATAAAACACTGATCCTAAGTACCCACCGTGCATCGCTGCTTAATCTGGTCGATCGAATCGTCGTACTGGATAATGGCCGTATTATTGCCGATGGCCCGAAAACTCAAGTAATGGATGCATTAAAACGCGGCTTATTGCGCTCTGCCCCGCAGACAGGTGGAGAGAACTAATATGGCGAAGCTTCCTTTTCAATCCAGCCGATCACGCTCGAAAGACATCGATATTGCTTACATGGCGCCGAATAGAGCCGCCATGGAAGAACAGACGCCCTTCAAATCCCGCCTGCTGCTTTGGAGTGTATTTACTTGTCTGGTCATATTGATCCTATGGGCATACTTTGCTGAGGTGGACGAAATTGCACGAGGTGAAGGAAAAGTTATTCCATCGCAACAACTTCAGCTCATTCAAAATTTGGAAGGCGGGATCATTTCAGAACTTCTGGTAACGGAAGGTCAATTGGTAAATAAGGGCGATGTACTGGTTAAAATAGACGATACCCAGTTCCAGTCTTCATTTCAGGAAACAAAACTCAGATACTTTGAACTACAGGCCAGAGCGGCACGTTTGACCGCAGAATCCCAGGGACACAGCAGCATTGCCATTCCTTATGACTTACCAGAGGATGCTAACAGTTTCATTCAACAGGAACGCGGGCTATTCCTGAAAAGAAAGAACCAGTTAAATGCTCAGAAATCGACCATCAAGAAGCAAATATCCCAAACCAATGCAGAGCTTGATCAAGTTAATACAGAGCGCAGACAAACGAAACGCTCTTTAGACCTTGCCAATCGTGAGCTAAACATCTTAATTCCGCTGACCGAAAGCGGTGCGGTGTCTGAAGTAGAAATTATCCGTGCAGAAAAAGAAGTGGTTCGTCTGGAGACCCAGATCAGCTCATTGAATGCCTCGCTTCCTGTATTGAAAGCCCAGATCGAGGAACTCGAAAGTAAACTGGCCGAGATCAATCTCCAGCATCAAAGTGAAGCGTACGCTGAACTTTCAGAAGTCACAGCTGAGTTGTCCAGACTGTCGCAATCTGAAGATGCACTGGAAGACAAAGTCTCACGAACCGCCGTTCGTTCACCAGTAAAAGGGACGGTAAAACAGATCATGATCAATACCGTAGGCGGTGTTGTTCAACCTGGTATGGATATCTTGAGTATTGTTCCGATTGAAGATTCGTTGTTGATTGAATCTAAAGTCAGTCCAGCAGATATTGCGCGAATCTACCCGGGTCAAAGAGCCATTGTGAAATTCACTGCGTATGACTTTTCCATCTATGGAGGCCTTGAAGGTGCAGTGGTTCATATCAGTGCCGACTCAATCACGAATGAAAAAGATGAAACCTATTATCTGGTCAGAGTAAAAACCGACAAAAACTTCCTCGGTCATGATGTGCAGCAACTTCCGATCATTCCGGGCATGACGACCAATGTAGATATTTTAACGGGTAAGAAGACCATCATGGATTACCTTCTTAAACCCATTTTTAAGGCAAAAGAAAGGGCACTGACTGAGAAATGAGTGCGCTTCACAACGATATTCAAATTATGAACAAGAGCAAGATTATTCTCATTGCTGATGAAACACTGGAGTCCAAGCTTTCAAAGCAGCTGAGTCCCAGTTTTCAGACTTACTGTGCGAACAATGAGAATGAAGCCTTATTAGTCTTGTCTCAGAACATTTCTGATTTAGTTCTTATTGAACATAAATTGTGCAGCGATATAATCCGTGCCGAATTAAACGCTCAGAACTGCAAAACCATTTTATTAAGCCCTACCCCCTCGTTTGAAGAAGGAATACAAGCCCTTCAACAAGGGTTCAGAGGCTACGGTAATTTATACAGTCACACGGATCGCCTGATAGCCGCGATCAATTTAGTAAAAGCCGGTGACGTCTGGCTTGGCGCTTCAATCGTTGAAACCTTGAAAGCCGCAACTACAGACATGAACCAAACTCTGTCAGCAGAGAGGTCTGATACTCATGAAGAGATCAACAGGCTGACTAATAAAGAGCGCTCAGTGGCTGAACTAACAGTAAAAGGCAAAAGCAATAAGGACATTGCAGATCAACTACTGATGTCTGAGCGAACAGTGAAAGCGCATTTATCATCTATTTATCAAAAGCTTTCCATTAAAAATAGAACCGAATTAATTCTTAACTATAAAAACGACTTATAACGCTCCTGAGCGTCAACGACACAGGTACTAACATGACAT
>Ga0255772_10001532_pt1 | contig 23059 bp, 19 predicted proteins | sample 071ome_34_FD_179970 | JGI IMG/M metagenome (GOLD analysis project Ga0255772, IMG submission 179970) | Coastal salt marsh microbial communities from the Groves Creek Marsh, Skidaway Island, Georgia - 071411BT metaG (version 2) | ecosystem: Environmental > Aquatic > Marine > Intertidal zone >...
GGCAGTTCACCAATTACAACTACTCACACCCCAACTAATGCTGCTGACCTTACAACTAAAACATATGTAGATGGTATACTTGGTTCAGCTACTGCTGCAGCTACGAGTGCAACTAATGCAGCTACTTCAGAGACTAATGCTGCTACAAGTGAAACTAACGCAGCTAACTCAGCTACTGCAGCAGCTACATCTGCAACCAATGCTGCAGCATCATACGATGATTTTGATGACAGGTACCTAGGTGCTAAAACTTCTGCTCCTACACTTGATAACGATGGTGATGCTCTTGTTTTAGGTGCATTATACTTTAATACTACAACAGACACTATGCAGGTCTATGGTTCATCTGGTTGGACTGCTGCAGGTTCATCTGTTAACGGTACAACTGATCGTAACACTTACACTGCTACATCAGGTCAAACTACATTTGCTGCTACGTATGATGCAGGATATGTAGACGTGTACTTGAATGGCGTAAAACTATTATTAGGAACAGACTTTACAGCAACGTCAGGAACTAGTATAGTTCTTACAACAGGTGCTACTGCAGGTGATATTGTTGACATTGTAGCTTATGGTACATTTGTATTAGCAGATCACCTTACAGAAACGCAGTCTGATGCTCGTTACCTTCTAGAGTCAAACAACTTATCTGACCTAGATGATGCAGCTACAGCAAGAACAAACCTTGGTGTAGCTATTGGGACAGATGTTCAAGCCTATGATGCAACTATCGTAGTTGATGCAGACATTGGAGTTACCGTCCAAGGCTATGATGTAAACACAGCTAAGTATGATGATACTACAGCTAACTTTACTGGAACACTACAAAATGGTGGTAGCAACGTAGTTGTTGACTCTGATATTGGAAGTACTGTTCAGGCATACAATGCTAACCTAGCAGGAATCAACCAAGGTCTAGCAACAACAGATAGTCCAAACTTCACTGCACTCAATGTAAATGGAACTGTCACGGCTGATGGGCTGACTGTGAGTTCTTCAGGTACATCTAATTCACTTACACTTACAAAAACAGATGGCAATGCTGTAAAGCTAGTAGCTGGCAATACTGAGGGAACTCATACGTTTGAGTTTAACAACGGAGGTGTGTATCTCTCTGATACAACAGGGCTACGTTTAGGGCTATCATCAGACGGCGACATCAGCTTCTACGAGGACACAGGCACCACGGCAAAGTTCTTCTGGGATGCGAGTGCTGAGAGTTTGGGCATTGGCACTACAAGTCCTTCAACAGCCCTTGATGTAAACGGTACAGTTAACGCCACAGCATTTACAGGTGATGGTTCAGGTCTTACTGGTGTTGGCTTTACAACAAACGTAACTACTACAAATACTACAGCATCAAAAGATAACCATTACTACTTAAATGCTGCAGGTATTACACTAACACTTCCTGCATCTCCTAGTGTAGGTGACGAAGTAAGAATCTCTGAAGTAGGCGGTAACACTGATAACGTTATTGGTCGTAACGGATCTAACATCATGGGTACGGCAGACGACATTACTTTAGATACCGCATACACAGTAATTTATTTAAGATATGTAGACGCAACTATTGGTTGGGCATTCTCGTAAGGAAAGATAAACATGGCAAATATTAGTTCATTCTTTGGTGGCTCAGGTGGTGGAGGAACTGCTGCAGACCCTACCCTAAATACTTACGGTGTTCCTCTTCCTCAGTACATAAAGTGCTACGCATACAAAGATACTTGTGTAGAAACTCAGGGGGTAAGTAGTGTTTGTTGTGGAGGCTTTATACAAGGTGGTATTGTTCCTTTACATGGAAATGCTTTTATGGCTTTAGCTGTTGAAATGGGTAGGTCATCAGATTCAGATTGTGGTAGACTTTATGCAAAAGCCTACTGTATTGATGACTCTACAGGAGATATTTACAGTGGACAAACTGCCTATACACTTGTTTTTACGAGTAACAGTAGTAATGCCAGAGTTGGTTATGAACAAAAACCAAGAGCTATAAGTGATGGTTGTAAAAATGTTTATGTTCCAATAGGTGACAATAGCCATGACAGACTTCTTAAAATTTGTGCTAACACAGTTGAAGGCCCATCTTCTATTGGAACTTCTACCATTTGTGCATCAGTAGCAACTAATAGCACACTTACTTACAGTGGAGATGTAGGTACAGTTGTTTGGCAATCTAGATCTGACCACCCAAGTTGTGCTTGTATTATTCGTATTACAAATGGAAGTGTTGCTTTCTGTAATAGTCTAGGTTTTGACAACTGTAATATTAGATGTGGTAGTTCAGGTGGAACTCCAAGCTGTGCATATATGTGTGCTTTAAATACTGACTATATTTTGCAAGTTGGTTACTGTAACTCTAGTAATTGTTATTGTACAAGATCTAGACAATATCTTTGGAACCCTGCTAACTCATCCTACAACGTAGATGCTTGCAGTCATGGCTCTACTGATTATGTAAGTTCTCAGGCTTGGAGTAAAACACTATCATGTAACTTTAATGTTCCTGGTATTTTACAAAGAGCAATAAGAATGGGTCCAGGATTTTATTCACCTGGTCAAAATGCAGCTTGGTTTAATTTAAATCAACCAACTTTATGTGATTACTTTACAGAAGAAAGAGTGTGTTTTTGTACAGGTTGTGGGTACACCCATAATCAAAAACTATATTTTAACCCTACAGGCACTTGGAATATAGAAGCAGATTTTCATAATGGGTGTTTGTCAGGAAGTAAGACTGACTGTAACAGTATGAAGGGAGTTCAAAAAATTAACGTAACTCCTACCCCAGGGGCTTGTTGGGAGCCATCTTCGTTTTTAATTCAAGCAAATGGCGTTAGATCCTCTGGATTATTTAGCTATGCAAGAGGAAAATGCACTGACTGTGAATTTAGACAAAATATGTTTACTTCATTTGAAGTTGAACAAGACATTTCTAAATTATCATCTTACACACAAATACCAATTTTTTCTTATGGAAACCCAAATAGTTGTAGGCTATTTACCAATGAACCTGCCATAAATAATTTAGGCTCTGCTGTTGTTGGTAAAAAGTGGGTTGTATCAATGGAAACTTCAAGAACTGGAACATGTGAGTGTATTGCTGTGCACTCTTATAAGATTATGACCAACTCATGTACAGCAGATTAATAGGGGAATAACAAATGAGTAAAGCAAGAGATTTAGCAGACTTAATTGCTGCAGGTAATCCCCTAGCAGATGGGACTGTTGAGGTTGCTGACATCAGTGACCTTACAGCTACTGCAACAGAATTGAACTACGTAGATGGTGTTACAAGTGCAGTACAAACACAGATAGATACAAAAGCTCCTACAGCAAACCCTACTTTTACTGGAACCGTTACTTCTCCTACAGTTAATGCTTCAACAGAACTTCAGATAGGTGGGACTGCCATTACAGCTACTGCTGCTGAATTGAACTACGTAGATGGTGTTACATCTAATGTTCAAACACAACTTGATGCAAAGCAAGCTGCTTCTACTGCTGTTACTACATCAACTACTTTTGGCGGAGATGTCAGTGGTACTTACGATGCTCTTGTTATTGCAGACGACAGTCATAATCACACCATCTCAAACGTTGATAACCTGCAGACAACACTAGATGCTAAACAAGAGGAGTTTACTCCTAACGAAGTAACTACTTCTACTACAGCATCTGCAGACAATAGATATTTTCTTAACGGAGCTACTATTACTCTGACATTACCTGCTTCTCCTACGGTAGGGGATACAGTTGCTATTACAGAGATTGGTGGTAACGCAGACAACATTATAGGACGTAATGGATCTAACATTATGAGCCTAGCAGAGGACATGACTGTTGATGCAGCTTATGCTTCGTTCCAGTTACAATACGTAGATGCTACCATTGGTTGGGCTATAGCACATTAAAGAGGGATTAATATGAGTACATATTCAACATATGCAGCTTCTGGTGGCGGTGGTCTAACAGGTGGATCTTACTGTTGTATCTGTGCTGCAAACTACCAGATTACTGCTGATAATTGGGACGACAAAGTAACTCTTGTTTGTTTTTGTGGTAATCCTTCAAGTGCTTCCCTTTGTATGCCTAACGCAACTACACTGGACCCAGGAGCTAATTTATACACTATTAAAAATGGTGGTTCTGCAACTACTATTGTAGCTAGAGATGCTGCCTCAAATATTCTTGGTATTATTAAACCTTGTAATACTAGTACATTTTCTCTGGTAACTAATGGAGATTGTACAGGTCAATGGTCTTTACAGAACTACACAGACAGTCTTGGTGCAGTACAAACATCTAGTGCTTCTTCAACATTTAAACCTAAAGATTTCTGTTGTTCCTACTCAAATGAGTGTGGAGATAAACTTTACGTTATTACTGCTTGTAAAGAACAGTGCTACTACGAAGCACACACTTTTTGCACAACAGAAACTGGTGTTAGCTTAATCAACACTTTAGAGGTTGTTACATGTGCAGGGTGTAATGACAACTCTTGTGCATACCCTTTAAAAGATGGTTGGTTAATCGTAGATGGATTTTATTGTAACTGTCAAGGTACTTCAGGAACAAATGTAGGTGCTTTTGACTGTGGTACTAAATTTAGATTTGTTACTATAAACTGTGAAGGAACTTGTGCCACTTGTTGTATTGTATGTAGTTTTACAGGAACTGGGCCTACTACTGGATGTAATATACATTATTGTAATACTGGTGTAAAATTTATGTCACCAGGTGGCATGAACTATTTTGGGTTTTTAGGAACTTTTGGGGTACCTACAGCTAACAGCTTGCCTTTTGATCTTATAGCAGAAGTTTGGTGTTCTAATACTTGTACTACTGGTGCCCCTAATCTTTGTAGAAAGTACCAAGCTTATTGTTGTATCCCTATTAATTACCCAGGTACTGAGATTCCTTGCTTTATACACCCTAACGGATTTATTATTAAACCTGGATCTAACAAAACTTCAGGACATAACCACGTCTTTTTTGCAAATGGAAGTAGTGTCTCAAGTCCAGGATTTTGGGCAGTTAAGGTATGTAATGATGTGGTAACAGCAGGTTTTAGTAAATGTGGTGATGCAACAAATAGTGTTCTTAACTGTTACAAAGCTCTGGGCCTAAATGCTACAGGACTATCTGCTATGGGTGGTTGTGTAGATAGTCAACTTATAGATGGTAAAAATTCTATTAGTGGTAGTAGCACAGGTTACTATGTTTGTGATCACCCTGTTTTTGGAGCCACAGGATACTCATCTTCTCAGACTAGGTACTACGGTTTGCAAAGTATGTGTTGGAGTGGAAGCACACCTTGCCATTATTTTGCTTATCATTGTAATGGAACTAGAACCTTTCTACCACCTTCTGGTGCATCTGAAAATAGGTTTGCCTTTTTTAAATTTGTTACTCCTCGTATAGGATTAATATCTCCTAACTGGTGCTATTGCCAAAGTTTAGCAGGTGTTTATGGTCAGTGTATGACTGGACCAATGCTTTGTTTATGTTGTATCGAAGAATATTTTGATTTGTGTTGCGTATGTAAAAACATTTTTGATACATGCTGCAGTGACTTTACACCAGTATTTGGTGTTCAAAATAGATATCATACTCCTTTAGAAAAGTACTATGACTACCATGATCCTCATAATGCTTATTCACAATTTTCAGGAAATAGTTTTTGGTCTAAAAAATGTGGTAGAACAGGGATATATTATACAGAAGGTAAAGGATATCTTCAATTCCCTAGACTGGAATGGTCTGGAAATAACCCAATAGAGTGTATTGGAGAATCTTGCTTTATTTTTTGGAAACCTCAAAATTGTACTACAACATGTGCAGAGTTAGCTCAGGTTATTGTAAGTCCAACAAGTATAACTTATGGATGTAGATTCTGCTTTAGCACTTCGTGTTCTTTACCAAATAGTACAGGGTGTTGTGCCTGTTGGGGAATTACTTACTGTAGTCATGGTCAGTCACCTATGTATAGTAAAGTAGATACAAGTTACATTTGTATATTCTGGCCTAATGGACAATCCTACAGAATTTGTAGAAATTGTTCAAGTGGTACTTTTATTGCAATGGATTCTTGCGAACAACCTACTGGGTTTACTAGTTCTGCTTACCCATTTGATCAGGCAAAAATATATAGCACTTGTCATGGAAGATTTGTTTCTAGCCTTTGTTTATCTTGTTGTAACCACGATACTCTACATAAACCTATTTATTGGAATTTTACATCTTACCCAGGATCTATTTGTAGAGATACTACCGCAGAGACACCAGGTGGTTCTTGTAGACAAAGTCATGCATCTTATGATCCTGATAGTTGTAGGTACATTTCTATACACAATCCATGTAGTTGCTTTGGATCTTTAAATGGATCTGTTGTTGTAGGAATACTTGATCCTGCTACTCAAACAAGTCAAATTACAACTTCTCAGTTTGCAGAGGCAAGGGGAATAGGATCATGCTATTTACTAGATTCTGCTAGATTGCAAAGCTTTACAGAATACCCACCTAATATAGAGGCAAAAGCCTTTACTACCACAAAGAGATTATAATGAAAATTTATTTAAAACTTGAAGATAAAGTAGTAAAAAGTGTTCATTTAAGTCCTGTAGGTCTTGATGAAAACGATGGGCCAGTTACTATTCAAATGTATGACTGGGATGATGAAAGTGACCATGACTACAATTCTGAAAACTTTTCTAATCTTGTACCAGAGTTTTGTACTTTAGAAGGTCGTCTATTTATGACTATGGATTTCATAGATGAAGCAGAACGTACTAAAGCTCTAGAAGATCAGTGGACTATCTTAAGATCTTTAAGAAATATTCTTCTACAAGAATCTGACTGGACACAGTTAGCAGATGTTACACTAACGGAAGAAAAACAAACTTCTTGGAATACATATAGACAAGAATTAAGGGATTTACCAAATACTCTATTTACTCCTTTTGTTTATGAATTTCCAACTAAACCTTCTTGATTTTAACTAAAAATTAAGCTATACTAACGAGCACCCTTAGTTGGGTATAATAATAAGAAAGAAAGACTCGTGAAAAAACTGTTTATGATTGACGGAGGTGCAGGTCGTGCTATTGCAGCTATCCCTGCCCTCATTAAATACGCAAAGAAGAATGATGACTTTGCAATACTAGTACATGGTTGGGATACACTATACTGGGGTATTTCTGAACTACAAGACAAAACCTTTAACCCTGAACAAAAGGGTATCTTTGAGCAGGTTGTGTCTAAGGCTGAAGAAATTATATCTCCTGAGCCATATCGAGTACCAGGTTACTTTAAACAAGAGAAGTCTTTGGCAGAAGCTTTTGACTACTTGATTAACAACACACATGATCATTCTGATCTAGGTGTTCCTGTTCTTAAGACTTCCAAGATGGAAGAGATTAACGCAGCAGGAATGTACTTAGATGTAAAGAACCAGCAGCAGAAACAAAAGAATATTGTTCTACAACCCTTTGGTCGTTCTGCTCAGAAACATCCTACTGGTGTTGTTGTTGATGAGTCATCTCGTTCTCTTGACCCCCAATCGTACCTAAAGCTAGTTAAAAAACTTAGCACTAAGTACAACCTAGTTCTTATGGCAGAGCCAGACTTCCATCTGCCAGACGACACCTACACCGTGAAGCCACAGGCAGACCTAAGAATGTGGACTGCTTTTATTGGTTCAGCAGATTATTTTGTTGGTGTAGACTCAGTTGGTCAGCACATGGCTAGGGCATTAGGCACACCTGGAACAGTTATTGTTGGTTCTACGTTTGCTATCAACACAACTTACCCAGACTATTTTAACATCGTAGAAAAGAAGGATGCTAAGAAGTACTCACCTATTCGTATTTCAGGTCTTGAGAGTCACCTAGCTGATAGAGCTAACGACACACTCATGGACTTTAGTGATGAAGAGATCAATGCAATGTATAACAACATTGTCAAAGACATTGAGAAAAAGGTGAAGTAATGAATATCTTAGCAATCAACCCAGGACACAATGGGTCTGCTGCTCTACTGGTAGATGGTGACCTAAAGTTCTACATTGAAGAAGAACGTCTGTCTCGTAGTAAGTATGATGGAAATCCCTTCAAAGGTATGATGGAAGCACTACGTTACGGCGTAGATATCTTAGTTCTTGGTGGTACCCACGAAGAATTTCCTAGACTACCTTGGACTGGTGAAGATCCTTATTCTGGTTTCCTTCGTAAGTTTAATCCTAACCTACAAGTTATTAACGTAGGTAGTGCACACCATATAGGACATGCAGCAGGTGCTTTCTACAACTCAGGGTTTGATGAAGCTGCAGCAGTTATCGTAGATGGATCTGGTACTCGTAGAGAGATTGACATAAACGGTGAGTTTAAAAACCCAGGTTTTGAAACAGAGTCTATCTTTAATTGTGATTACGAAGAAGGCATTAAACCTGTCTTTGCTTCTTACGGTGGTAACTATGACACACAACGTGTTATCAGTGAAGATACAGAAATGGATAGTGCAATCACACTAGTGAAAGCATACGAAGCTGTGTCAGAATACCTTGGTTTTGGTTTTATTGAAGCAGGTAAGACTATGGGTCTTGCACCCTACGGAAAAGAAAACGAATTTATACCTAGTCTTTTCTTTAATGGCAGAGGAAACAAAAACGTATTTGTTCCAAATTACCCTGCAGGTGCTCACGTAGACCACAGCAGACATCCTTTTTTAGAATTAAAAGAAGATCCTCGTGCTTGGCACAAAGACCCTAGTAAGGTGACAGATGCTGCTAAAGATTTAGCTTGGGCTGTACAAGATGAAACCCAAACTCTTGTTGGTGATTTGATTGAGAAAGCTGTAGACAAGACAGGACAAAAGAATATTGTAATTGCAGGAGGCTACGGACTAAACTGTGTAGCCAATTACTATTACAAGAAACGTTTCCCTGACCTTAATATCTACGTTGATCCTATTTCACATGATGGTGGTACAGCCATTGGTTTAGCACAGCTAATATATTATGATCAAACAAAAGACACTGAGAAACGTCCACTAAGTACATTGTACCTTGGCCCTGAACGTACTGAAAACTATGATCTAGAAGGGTACGACACAAAGGATGTTACCCCTGCTGATGTAGCCAAGCTGATTGCTGAGAAGAACATTGTTACTTTGTTCCAAGGTAGATCAGAGGCAGGGCCAAGAGCACTAGGTAATCGTTCTATTCTGTACGATCCCACAGATCCTAACGGTAAGGACACAGTGAACAAGGTCAAAGGACGTGAGTGGTTTAGACCATTTGCAGGGTCAATGCTCAAGGAATACTTTGAGGAATGGTTTGACACATACGGAATGGAAGAGACACCATTCATGATGTATGCAATGGACTTCAAGACTGAGAAGCATGGTGAAGTTCCTGCTATCACACACGTAGATGGTACATGTCGTATTCAGACTGTAACCAGAGAGCAGAACGAAGCCTATTACGATCTGATTGAAGAGTTCCGTAAGATCACTGGTGTACCAATCCTGTTCAATACAAGCTTTAACCTAGCAGGTGAACCACTTGTAGAAACACTAGAGGATGCACTACACACCATGAAGAACTGTGACATTGACTACATGTACCTACCAGAAGTAGGGAAGCTTGTTACGGTAGCTTCTGAGCAAACTGAAGAAGATTCTCAAACACCTTAGTCTTCTTTCTTAATTTCTCCTTAGAGAACTTTTGAAGATCTTTTTCAGTAGCTACCCCATGACCAGTACGTACTAAGATTGGGGTAGCACCAATACGTTCTGCAGCTTTAAGGTCTGTGATCTTATCACCTACGTAGAACCCTTTATCTTTAAATCTAATTTTGTTGTTGAATATTTCTTTCTCAGTACGATGAAACATCCCAATATTAGGTTTAGCATAGTAGTCTTCTTTCAGGGATGACTCAGAATAAAACAAACCATCAATGGAGTAGATACCTGCATTGCCAAACACCTCAAACATACGTTGATGAATGGCTTCTACCTGTGCATGTGTCTGCTCTTTCTTTATAATACCGCCTTGGTTAGTTAGAATAACTACTTTGTAGCCTTTTAGCCTAAGCATACGAATAGCTTCCAGTGAACCAGGGATAGGCTCCCAGTCGTCAGGATCAGTAAGATAGTGTCCTCTGTCTATGTTGATGACACCATCACGATCTAAACCAACAATAGATTTAGGGAACACAGTAGGCCAATCAGAGGGTAGGTTTTGTTGTTGAACTTGTTGTGGGTCTTGTTCTATGATATGCTTAAATCTGGACATAACAACTCCTTTTTAACAGGATAATACACATGAAGAAAGTATTTGTCAATGGAGCCTTTGATGTAATACATTCTGGACACCTTGATCTTATTGAATTTGCAGGGATGTTAGGTGGTCATTTACTCGTAGCTATTGACACAGACAGTAAAATAAGGTATAACAAGGGAGCAGATAGACCTTTTAACAATCTGAAAAATCGGAAGCATCTGATGTCAATGTTGAAGCCTGTTAATGCTGTTGTGTCGTTTGATTCAGATGAAGACTTGGCAGCTATTATTAAGAGGTATGAACCTGATGTTATGGTGAAAGGTTCCGATTGGAGGGGGAAGAAGATTGTTGGTGAGGAATACTGTAAAGAGGTAGTATTCTTTGAGAGGACCAATAATGAATCAACAACAAAAACCCTCCAAGATTTTGTTGATAGGAGACGGATGCTATGACGAGTACTGTTATGGTGTCGTAAACAGGCTAAACCCAGAGGCACCAGTACCAGTACTAGATTGGGATACCACTGTTCGTAAGTTAGGAATGGCTGGTAATGTGCTACAAAACTTTCAAGCACTTGGTGTAGATTGTCACTATGACATTCTATATAAAGAAACAAAGAAACGTTACATAGACTCAAAGACTGGTCAACAGATTGTAAGAGTTGATGTACCTCTAATAGAAGAAGAACATGATGAGCATCGGTTACACAACTTTAGTGATTATGATGCTGTCGTTATCTCTGATTACAATAAAGGTTATGTCTCCACTTTTGCCATCCAAAGTATCTTAGAGAGTTACAACGGTCCAGTATTTATTGATACAAAGAAGCAAGACTTAAAACTATTTAATAAAGCTTTTGTAAAGATAAATCAGTACGAGTATGAAAATAGAACATCTGATGCAAACAACATGATTGTTACGTTTGGGTCAGAAAAAGTCGTCTACAAGGATAAACTATACTTACCACCAAAAGTAGATGCACATGATGTTTGTGGGGCAGGAGACACCTTTTTAGCAGCTTTGGTGTACAACTACCTACAAACAGACAGTATAGAAAAAGCTATTAAGTTTGCTATGAAAGCTGCTGCGGTAACTGTTCAACATGTCGGTGTGTATGCACCTCGTTTAGAGGAGATACAACATGCGGCTTAATGGACATGTTAAAAAGGGTTGGGGGTCAGAACTGATATGGGCAACCAACGACAAATACTGTGGTAAGTTTTTACATTTTAACGAAGGTGCTAAGTTTTCTATGCACTTTCATAGAGAGAAAGATGAGACTTGGTATGTCCTTAAGGGAAAATTTAAAGTTATCTACATTGATACAAAAGATGCAAGCACTCATGAAAAGACTCTTACAGCTGGCGATACGTGGCGTAACGAGCCTTTGGTCCCGCATCAAATCATTTGTGAAAAGGAAGGCACAGTAATAGAAGTATCTACTCCTGATTCGGTAGAAGATAACTATCGTGTAGGTCGGGGAGATAGCCAGAAATGAAAATACTAGTTACTGGCAGCAATGGGTTTATTGGCAAGAACATGGTCAATGCCCTGTCTCCACACCACGAAGTAGTTAAAAACGAATGGGGTATGTCGTTTCCTAAAGTAAAAGGGTTAGATTGGGTTATACACTTAGGAGCTATTAGTTCTACTACTGAAACAAATATTAGTCGTATATATAAACAAAATATAGAGTTTAGTATTAAGTTGTACGAGGAGTGTATCAAACACAACGTTAAGTTTCAATTTGCTTCTAGTGCTTCTGTGTATGGGCTAAAGTCAGACTTTAAAGAGACATCACCTCTTGATCCTCAAAACCACTATGCTCGAAGCAAAGCACTGTTTGAAAAGTACGTAGAGTTTAGGAATGCTCCTATTACTACACACATATTTAGATACTTTAACGTACACGGTCCCCAAGAGGAACACAAAGGAAACCAAGCAAGCCCACAAACAAAGTTTATGGAGCAAGCTAAAACAACAGGTAAAATCAAACTGTTCAAAGGATCAGAAAAGTTTGTAAGAGATTTTATCCATGTTGGTAAAGTTGTAATGGACCACCAAAAGTTTTTTGATATAGAAGAATCAGGTATATGGAACTTTGGAACAGGAACTACACAAAGCTTTTATGATGTAGCTTTAGATGTTTCTAACAAGACTGGTGCTTCTATTGAGTTTATTGATTTTCCAAATAATCTAAAAGGTAATTACCAAGAGTTTACTAAAGCAGACACAACAAAGTTTAGAAAAACTCTTTCAGTTTAAGGTAAAGTATAATGGCATGGAATGACCCTAAACCAGTAAAAGATGGATCTGGTAACGTAGTAAAGGATGGCTTAGGCAATCCTGTTATGAATACCCCTGGTGCTGCACATCCAACAGACAATGATCGTCCTGCTCCTGCCCCTGCAAACTCAGGGACTACTGCTGACACACAAGGTGAAAATCAGATAATTCCCCCTCAACGTGATGCTACAGTTGGCGGAGGAACTGGTACTTGGTCAATGCCAGAAGAAAGAACCTATAAGGCTACTGTAGATGGTATTGATATTCCTACTTGGGTTCATGATGCCTACATAAGTTCTTATGTAAGTACTGCAAAAGCAGGTAATCCTCGTAAGCCTAACATGCGTGAGATGATGGAAGCTCTTGCAGGTAAATCTGTAGAAGAAATTTACGATTCTGGAGAAGATTACAGTGCCCTAACTCGTAAGGCAAGTGATCTTCTGTATGGGGTTGTAGGCTCTAATGAAGAGACCCGTAATTGGGACGTTATTATGGAGGCTGCAAAGACTCCAGGTACTGGTGAAATTGATCCAGGAAGACTTGAAGCTGCTGCATCACTAGCCACAGAGCAAATGTATGGTGGTTATGATATACAGTATGATCAAGTTGAAGGTACAGATCAACTGCTGATATATTCTAAAGCAAACGGAAATTTACTGACTGCTATACAACCCAATAACAACGACTGGAACCTGAGAAATGGTAGTGGTTTTGGTCGTATAAGAAGTTTTGGTATCAGGGATGATATGCTTAAGGCAGCTATGCCCACTGCTATGCAAGAAAAATATGCAACTTACCTTAAAGCATATGATGAAGTGTATAATCCTTGGTGGGATAATTACCAAGACCTTATGGGGGTAGACTTTCTCAGTGGTTTTACTCCCCCTGAACTAAAGCAAACAAAAGTTGTAGACCAAACTATTACTGGTAACGAAGGTCAAACAGGTACAGGTACTACAGGAACGGGTACTGGTACTACTGCAACAGATAACGGAGATGGTACCACTACTTACAATGTCGGTGAAACTACTTATGACACTGGCGTAAACACTGGAACTACAACTTACAATACTGCAACTGGTAATGTAGATACTAGTAATCTAGGCGGTGCAGGTACTAATACTTACGAACAAGCTGCCATATCAGGAACGTTTCAAAAACCAGTACAAACTGCAGGACTATCTTCTGTTCCAGATCAGGTTACAGTAAAAAATAACTATACTGGTACTAATATGGCTAACCTCACTTCTCAATCTCAAGCAGGTTTTGGTGGACAAGCTCAGTATACAAACCAGTTTGGTCAGTCTGTAACTGTTACTGAAGATGCCTCTGGTAAACCTTTGACATACGTACCTCCAGGATTTAATAAAGCTGCTGCACAAGGTGGTGTAATAGCTATGGCAGAGGGTGGTGATGTACAACTTGCTAGAAAGTTCTTAGGGTTTCAAGGTCCAGCAGATCAACTTACAAACTTCCTATCTGCTAACCCTGCTGCTGCTGCACGTATGGGTAAGTACCAACAAGCAATGTCTGGTATGGCTAGAGTAAGACCAGGTGCAGATGAGGGTACGACAGGATTAAGTCTTGAAGACTTCCAAAAAATGCAGCAGGGTCTTGTTACACAAACTATGCAACCTATTCAGGGTGCAGTAGGTCAAATACAACCACAACAAGCAGACTTTATTGCTCAGGATGCAGGTAAAGTTTATGACGTAGCAAATATGGCAAATGCAGCTACAGTCCCAACTGTTGCTCAAACAGGTATGCCTGTGGTTTCACAAACATCTACTATGACTCCTGAGACTATAGCTGCAGATGTTAAACAAGAAACTGCTGGCGTTACTGCACAAACTGGTACACCTACACAACAGGTAACAGGTCAAACACAAGACAGCACTATGGTCTCTGGATTGCAGGGTCAAACAGGTCAATCTATAGATGTTACAGGTGCTCCTACACGTACTTTACAGACAGGGCCAAATGGTGAACTAATTACTGGTACTGGTGTAGACCAAGCTCAAGTAGATGCAGCATTTGGTACTGGTGAAGTAGCTGCTGCTTCTGTACAAGATGAACTAGCAGGACTGATGCAACAGTTTGAGGGTGGAGATACACCTGCATGGGCTGCTGGGTCTATGCGTAAAGCTACACAGATGCTTGCAGCTAGAGGTCTTGGTGCTTCGTCTCTTGCAGGTCAAGCTGTTATTCAAGCTGCTATGGAAGCTGCACTACCTATTGCTCAGATTGATGCTGGTAACAAACAGCAGATGGCTTTGTTTAAAGCAGAGCAAAGGTCTAAATTCTTAGGTATTGAATTTGACCAAGCATTCCAAGCTAAAGTTATGAATGCAGCTAAAGTTTCTGAGATTGCAAACATGAACTTCACTGCTGAACAGCAGGTTGCTCTTGAAAACTCTCGTGCAGCTAACACGATGGAATTAACTAATTTAAGCAACAAACAAGCTGTACTTATGGCTGAAGCTGCTGCATTGTCGCAGCTAGATATAGCTAACCTAAACAACCGTCAGCAAGCTGCTGTAGTAAATGCACAGAACTTCTTGCAGATGGATATGGCTAACTTGTCTAATGAACAGCAGACAGAGTTGTTCAAGTCTCAGCAAAACATTCAAGCATTACTTACTGATCAAGCTGCTGAGAATGCTGCTGAACAGTTTAATGCTACAAGTGAGAATCAAACAGATCAGTTCTTTGCAAACCTAACTGCAAACGTAGGTCAGTTCAACGCCTCTCAAGCAAATGCTATGGATCAGTTTAACGTAAACACTGTAAATGCTTTGAGGCAGTTTAATGCAGAAGTACAAAACCAGAGAGATATGTTTAATGCTCAGAATGGTCTTGTTGTAGCACAGGCAAATGCTCAGTGGAGACAGAATATTGCTACACTAAATAATGCTGCACAAAACGAAAGTAATATGGACTTTGCAAAAACCATCAATGCTTTAACCTCTAAGAACCTAGATGAGATCTGGCAACGTGAACGTGACAACATGAGCTTTGCATTTACCTCTAGTGAGTCAGCTATGGACAGAGCTTTGCAGATTGTTCTTGCAGATAAAGAACTAGAGTCAGTTAGGACACAACTTGCAGCAGAAGAAGATGCTGCTTCCACTTCACTGATGTTTAGATTCTTGTTTGGTACAAGTAATAAAGGTCTACTTGGTGGTATTTAAAAGGTGATAAGATGAGTATCTACAGAAAAGACACATTAGATATGTACCGTAAAGGTTTAGATGCTGGTGGTACAGCCCTATATGAAATTCGTAAAGCTGAGATAGCAGGGCTTGGTGCTCGTAGGGGTAAGATTAGCAAAAGAGTTGGTGGTAACATTGGAGAAACTCCTGCCAGAATGTTCAAAGCTTTTGAGGATATTAATAAGATAGCTGCTGAACGTAAGGTACGTCTAGCTGCTGCAGGAATGGATGAAGATGGTTACTTAGATATTTCTCCTAGTGCAGAAGCTGGAGACCAAGTGCATGTAAATAAAAAGACTAGCTCTCTTATCCCAGAATACCCTGAAGGTTTGACAAGTAAAAAGATAGAAGGTATCATTAGACGGGAAGCCAAGCTTCGTAACATGGACCCTGAAATTGCTATCAAAATATATAAATCTGAGGGTTTTAATTCATACCAATCAACGATTACAAAAGGTAGTCAGAAAAAAGTAGGTGGCCAAGAAGCATCTTATGGGCCTTTCCAATTATATACAGGTGGTGGCCTAGGTAACGATTACGAAAGGCTAACAGGAAGAACTCTTGCTGAAGACAATACCTTGGAAGGTATTACAATGCAAATTCAGTTTTCTCTAGATATGGCAATTGATAAGGGTTGGTCATTTTGGAAGGGAAGTAAAGTTGCAGGTGTTGGTGAGAGAGATGGTCTAGACGGTGCAACAGCAGTTTATAATTGGAGATCTGAAGATGAAGACACTTGAGAGGCCAATTCCAGGTCAATCACTAACAGCTGAACCAAGAAGTCAGGCGTATGAAAGACCTCCAGAAGTATCCGATCCTATTGAAGCATTAGATATGCACCTAGATAATCTTTCAGAGCCAGGTGCAATGGAAGATGCATTACACTTTTTAGATTATGGACTTGATCTTGTAACTCTTGTCGAAGGTATTCTTCGTAGTGCTGTGATGGAAGGTGTACACAACATTGATGTTAGCCTTATCATTGCCCCTGCTCTTCACGAGTTTATTAAGAACTTTGCTGATGAGGCTGGAGTAGACTACGATGAGGGCTTTACAAATGAACGTGAAGAAAAAGCTCTATCATACAGACGTGATGTAGAAGCTGCAAGAAAGATGCTTGCTGAAGTAAGAGAAGAAGAAGAGCCTAAACGAGATCCACTTCCAGTAATGATGGAAGAGGAACAAGAACCAGTACAAGAAGAAGAACCAGCTAAAACTGGACTAATGGCGAGGATGTAACTATGGGGTTAAGTGCAGTAGGCATAATGGACTGGGTCGAAGCTACCGACAAAGAAACGGCCCGTAGGGAAGAATTAACCACTAAGTTAATTGAGATGGATCTTAGATGGGGTGGTAGTAGTGGCTCTGGTCGTGGTGGTAGTAGTGAAAACGTAGCTACTAAAGCTGCAGTATTAAAAAAGATACAGGCAAGACTTCCCGAAGATAGTAAGATAGCTCCACAGCTTGTTGGTGCTGATCTAGAAACTCTAGAATTATTTGATAAAGGTCAAACAGAATTAGAAGGTTTTTATTCAAGGAATGATCTACCTTATACTCCAGAGCAAGCTGAGGCAGATGTAACTAGTTTTTATAGAGAAGTTGTAAAATCAGGTGGTAAAGTAGATGTAGAAGATATCTATGCTATGCTTGGTATAGATGAAGATATGGTAGACGAAGTTGCCTACGGTGATAAAACCTACGGAGATCTTGCAAGAAGTATTGCAGAGGGCAAAGAGGAAGTTGGACTAGCATTTAGCTTCAGAGAACCTGTCAAACCTCTATCAGGTAGTGAACAAGCAAGTATCAGAGACTTGTACATAGATAACCTAAGACCTGCTATTAGAGCTGCAATAACAGATCTCAATCGTCAACTAGCTAAACCAGATTCTAACACAGATACAACTGCATTAGCACAACGATCAGAAGAATTAGGAAAAGCACTTTCAGCTTTGGACAAGGGAGATTACACCCTTGCAACTAATTTTGTTGGCCCTCAAATGGCTATTGATATTATGAGAACTAACCCAAGGTTTAAATCTTATAATTATCTTATTAATAAGGATTTAGATTTTGCTGGTGATGGTGAATTACTAAAAGAAGCTATTAGAGTAGGACTACTTAAAGCAGGAGATAACTATCGTAGTGGTAACAAATTTGGAACTGTTACTGAAGAGCAAGTTAAAGTGGCAATGGGTTAATTATGGATGAAAGTTTTATCAACTTAGGTATCAATGAAGAGATCCAAGAAGAGTCCCCTCAAAATTTTATAGACCTAGGTATAACAGAAAAAGAAAAAACAGAAATACCCCCAGAGCAAAGCTTTGAGGCTTACAACATCATTCGTGAACTTGACGGTATTGAACAAGACTCACTTACCGAAACAGCTATCCTTGAAAATAAAAACCTTGTTGAAGGTATCCGTAACATCATGAAAGCTCGTTACAGTGAAGAGACTCGTAACAAGTTTAGTTTTGATGAGAGATACGACAGAGATATGTCTGATGAGGATCTAATTCAAGAGTGGCAGAATTGGATGAGGTCACTTACTGGTGGTCAGACCGTGACGACAGGTAATGACGTTGCGTGGTTTGCTATGGCTGATGATGAACAAAGAGCTTTGATGGGTGCTTCTTTTGAAATCATGGATAAGATGCCAGGCATATTTAATGATAATGTTACTTGGGGAGAAACTTTTGACGGCATAAGAGATTATGCTAGAGCAGGTATATGGGATCCCAGTACTGTCTTAGGTCTCGGCATTGGTCGTCTATTTACAAAAGTCAGCAGTAAGTCTGCAGGTTTTGGTATGCGTAAAATAGCACAAGAAGCATATAAGAATGCCTTGAAAAGAGGTATGACCAAAGAACAAGCTAAGAAAGTAAGAAAAGATGTCATCAAGAAGGGCTTTAGAAAAGCTGGCATAAAAGAAAAACTACCTGCTGTAATTGCTGGTACATCTACTGATGCAGCTATTGCTGTAGGTACTGACCAACTGTATCAAGGACTACGTATCGGTAGTGGGGTACAAGATAGCAGAAGCTTGCCACAGTCTGTAGGAGCTGCATTAGGTGTGATAGTAATGCCAGCTTTGACTGTGGGTACGAAGACACTTGCCAAAGGTATGGGAGAGATTCTTAACTTCAAGACATACGTAGACATATCTTCTAAGTTTGCTGGACGTAGTAAAGAAGAAATTACCGAACAGGTAATGGAAAGAACAGACATAAAGCTGATTGACACAAATCTTAGAAAGATGTTTTCTGATTTTAGTGCTAATATGGATACATATACACCTTGGTTAAAAGCCAGAGAACAAGCTAAGGAGTCCGTAAAACAATCTAAAACTGATGTAGCCAGTGGAGACTTACAGGACTTGTTTGAATCTGTATTCCTATTCGGTAAACCAGAAGAAGGTACAGCTCAAAAAGGCCTTATCTACAGTATGGCCGAGGCTGGGTTTGTGTATATCCCAAGATATAAGGGCGATAAAATCTCTAACTTTATTGGAGATGCTATAAAATATTTGCCAGATGAAACTGTAAAATCTATTCTTGCTTCGTTTAGAAAACAGGTTGATGTAAAAGGCACAGGGTTAAACAAAATTAAAACCGCCAAAGATTTATCTAACTGGTTTATAAAGAGATCATCTGAAGGTGGTACAATACTTCGTAACAGAAAAGTTGCACAGGATATTCTAAATAAAGGTTTTGAGAATATAACACTTGAAGATATGTTTAACCTTCATAAGGTAGGTAAACCTATAGCAGAAATTGCAGCAAGTCCTCAAGATCGTGTGAAGTATATACAGTCTTTGTGGAAACGTGCACTTACTTCTCACCCAAGTACAACTGGTCTTAACATCAAAGGTTGGGCATATACATCAAGTTTAAATAATATATCTGACGTTGTGCTTGCAGCAGTGCTAGGGTTACAAGGTAGGGGACAAGAAGCAAAAGGATCTATCCTTGGTGCAGCTCGTCGTGGTTTTAATGTGTTAGACTATGATGCCACAATCGAACAGGGTTTGAATTACCTGAAGTTTAGACCTGAAGTTGGTGAAGAACTTTTGTCTGAAGTATCTGGTGGTGTTGAAAGTAGAAACGTACTTGAGAGACTTAACTTAGACCCTAAGTCTAAGATAAACCAGGCTACAGAAAAAACTATTAGTGGTATCCAAGCAGCAACTGGTGTTAAGCTTCAAGATGAAGTTACTAAAATGATTTCATTTATGAGTGCTATGGACCAGAATATTATGAAAGCCTATGGTGTAAACTATAACCAGTTTATGAAACGTAAAGATGCATTCGTTGAGATGCACACCAGAAAGTTTCTGGATGAGGTACAGACACCAGCTATCGACAGAGCTAAAAAAGAAACTTATTCTTTTTCTTGGTTAGGTAAAAAAGGTGATGGCCTATTTCTTGGCATTGCTAAAAATGTAGAAAAGTTTTCTAACTCTGCAGGTGGTGGTTTCCTAATTCCATTTGGTAGGTTCTTTAACACTGTTACAGCAATGTTTGGTGACTACAGTGGGTTCAATGCATTGAAGCATGTAACAAGTAGAGTATACAAACTAGACAATCCTTTTGATAATGAAGGACAGGTTCTTTTGTCTAAAGGTATTGTAGGTGCAGGTGTAATCTTTGGACCTAGACTTTCTATAGGTGGCTCTTCAGAATATGAAGCTGCAAAAGAAAGAGTTAGAAACGGTGAAAGTTGGAACTTTGATATTCTGCCTGATGGTTCTCGTAGAGACTATACATATGATGCTCCACAGAACTACCCCAGAATTATAGCTCAGGCTTTAGCTCACAGACAAATTGATGGTCGTATACCAGACCCACTCAAAGAAGAAATGTTTGAGTTATTTGTCGGTCAAACCTTCCGTCAAACTGGTGAGGTCTACGACACATTTAAAGACTACTTCTCTACTGTGCTTGACTCAGACTTAGAAGATTCTTTCATGGCCAGTGTAGAACTACTTAGTGGTGCATTCTCAAGGATTGCTTCTGGTAGTACTAGATTCTTAGAACCTATCAACACCTTTGCAATGTATGCCACAGGTGACTTTGCTTCCCCTGATCGTAGACAAGGTAACAAAGTTCTAAACGAATCTATCAGATACATCGACAAGATTCCTGAGATGTTTGGTGTAGAGGTGACTGATCAACCAGATCGCAAGATAGCCACCAGAGATAGAGGTAACTTTGATGCAGGTCGTGTAGCACTTGGTGCCAGAGGTGATAGAGGTGCATCTCCTGCAGAACGTGTAGCTGCATCTGTAGGTAAAGCCTCATGGAAAGCAGTGATGTTTGATGGGGAGCCTGAACTTAAAAACAGACTTGATGATTTTGTACAGGAAGTGTTTAACCTGGAAGCATCTAAGCTCATTGAAGATGGATTCCTAGAACTTCCACTATCAAAAAGAGAAAACAAATATAAAGAATTGGTCACAAAAATTAAAACAAGAGCTAAAGCAATCTTAGCTGGAAGCCCTAAAAAAGATGATCAACTTTTAAAGTTAGAGCAAGAAGTTTTAAGTAAGCCAAAACGACTTAGAGAGGATGCCCTAGAGCAACTGGAATATGATGGAGAAATAACAGATTTAAAAAGTGAGGAGGGTGGTGAAGAGAAACTTCAGTTTTTACTTTACCTAATGAAATACGCAGACGAAATAATGTATGCAGACTAAATAAAAGGGGGCACTTGGCCCCCTATTTTTTTGATTGCTGTTGGATAAGTGCTTCGAGATACCAACGAGCTTTCTTTAGATCTTCGACACCGTTCTTGTAACGCCATCGGTGTAGATACTTTGCGATGTTACCTCGAAAGTAACCTGCAAGTTCATCATCACTGAGAAAGTCTTTGATATAATCAATGCACTCAATAGACCCCTGACCGTAGTGTTGGGGGTTATTTACATTGTCATTCATAGTTCTACCAGTTCTGCCTTTGTGTAAGGAATGTGGAAGAAAGTTTCGCCACGCCAAATGTTCCTACCTTTAGCCTCTTTGATTGTATCATCAGTCATCAACGTGTCCTTGATACGCCAAGCCTTAGTCAGATCTTTGTTAAAGACGTAGAAGTTAAGAACCCCATTCTCGTCTTTGTACTTTTCGACTAGTCTACGTTTACGTGCAGGAATACGAATCTCATGCCAGTGTGTTGGCCAATCTCCGTCCCATGCTACCTTGACCTCAGCTTCATTGAAGTATGTAAAGTCATTCTTCTTTGAAACAACGTCAACGTTGTAGTCCTCTTTGTCATTCATAATCAAATGACCTTTGCCTTGGAGATAGCTGACTAGCTTTTCCTTAGCCTTCTGGTCGTAAGCCTCATACAAAGATTTACTGAAGGGTCTGTTAGTTCTTTTCATTTACCTTGTCCCCTGTAAGGTTTGGTGGATCTACGTTTATGTTTATTCATAGACCCAAGTTTCATTGAAGCAATCCTCTTAGACTGTGAGGTTTTCTTCTTTATAGGCTGATGTGAGTTAGCTGATGCACCCACGATCTGAACCTTAGCCATGTTCCTTTCTCCATTTTAATTCATACAACAATTTATTTTGTTCGTACTCAGACATAATACACCAATCACGTATCTCGTCAAGAGTTCTTTTACACCCCACGCAAAGATTGTCCTCACCTATTCGACAGATCTTCACGCAGGGTGATGGGACTTGCCCTAACTTTTGTCTACGTTGCCTACTCACACTGACGTAAGCCTGTAGCAGGATCGAAGTAGCAAGCACCGCCTTCATCTACAAAGTCTTGTGTTTCTTCCACTGGAGCTTCTTCTACGATATCCTCTGATGCAGAAGCATTAAGAATGCCATACCGTTTACCTGCTGCACGGAATGTTGTACAGCCAGAAGCACCACCGTCATATGCATCCATGTAGACTTGCTTGAACTCTTCCCATGTTACGTCAGAACCAACGTTACAGGTCTTTGAACAAGCTGAGTCAACAAAACGAGAAGCAACGTTCAACACTTTGACATGATCAAACACGGACAACTCATCAGCAGTTTTACCTTTGACACCAAACACACGGTAGCCATAATCCTCTACTCGTTCTGTTCTTGGACCGTCAAAGGTTTGGATAGTACGGTCGTAGTAATGTGAGAAGACTGGTTCAATTCCTGAAGAGACGTTGTCGGCTGACAAGCTGATCGTTCCTGTTGGAGCAACTGATAGAAGATGACTGTTGCGAATACCATGATCAGCAATGAGGTTACGGATATCATCAGGAAGAGTTTTAGCAAAATCAGATTCCA
>Ga0255772_10001549_pt1 | contig 22920 bp, 17 predicted proteins | sample 071ome_34_FD_179970 | JGI IMG/M metagenome (GOLD analysis project Ga0255772, IMG submission 179970) | Coastal salt marsh microbial communities from the Groves Creek Marsh, Skidaway Island, Georgia - 071411BT metaG (version 2) | ecosystem: Environmental > Aquatic > Marine > Intertidal zone >...
TCGCACAAACCCTCATCGACGCCAACGACCGTGATATTGAAACGGTACTAATGTGCGCCAATGCCAAGCAGGTCAATAGATTCGAAACCATTTTCGAAGACTTGCAATTAGACCCAAAATACCAAACAACTACCATCGCGTTGCACGAGGGCTTTGAAGACCCTGATGCCCGACTTTACGTGTACACCGACCACCAAATCTTCGACCGTTACCAACGTTTCAACATTAAAAACGGGGCGCAGAAGCGTCAAGCCATCACACTCGAACAGCTCAATGCGCTCGAGTTCGGCGATTTTGTAACCCACGTGGACCACGGGGTGGGCAAGTTTGGCGGATTACAAAAAATAGATAATAACGGCACCATACAGGAAGCCATTAAACTTGTCTACCGCGACAATGACATCTTGTACGTGAGCATCCACTCGCTCCACAAGATCAGCAAGTACAACGGAAAGGATGGAACGGCGCCTGTTTTAAACAAACTGGGCAGTCCGCAATGGCAGAACCTCAAGAAGAAAACCAAAGCACGCGTTAAGCAGATTGCCTTTGACCTCATCCAGCTCTATGCCAAGCGCCGCGAAGCCGTAGGGTTCCAGTGCGCACCAGACGGCTATTTACAACACGAACTCGAAGCTAGCTTCTTGTATGAAGATACCCCGGACCAATTAACCGCCACAGAAGCTGTCAAAAAAGATATGGAGGGCACCATCCCTATGGATCGCCTGATCTGTGGCGATGTAGGTTTTGGGAAAACGGAAATAGCCATTCGCGCTGCCTTCAAGGCCATAGCCAACGGCAAGCAAGTAGCTATACTCGTCCCTACAACCGTCCTCGCCTTCCAACACTTCAAAACCTTCAGCAAGCGCCTCGAAGGATTCCCGGTCACCGTGGATTACATCAATAGATTCCGCACAGCCAAGCAACAAAGAGAAACGCTAGCCGGACTAAAATCTGGCAAGATTGATATCGTCATTGGCACGCACAAACTCGTCAGTACCCAGGTGGAATACAAGGACCTCGGACTTCTTATTATCGATGAGGAACAGAAGTTCGGTGTGGCCGTCAAGGACAAGATCAAAACGCTTAAGATCAACATCGACACCCTCACACTCACAGCAACGCCCATCCCGAGAACCCTTCAGTTCTCCTTGATGGCCGCGCGCGACCTGAGCGTTATGACTACTCCGCCGCCCAACCGTCAGCCCATTGAAACTGAGATCATAGGCTTCAACGAGGAAACCATACGCGATGCCATCAGCTATGAGATACAGCGCGGCGGCCAAGTCTTTTTCATCAATAACAGAATTAGCAACATCCAAGAGGTTGCTGAGATGGTACAACGACTTGTGCCTGATGCACAGATCGCCATAGGTCACGGCCAGATGGACGGCAAAAAACTCGAGAAAGTCATGCTGGATTTTATGGACGGCAAATTCGATGTCCTCGTGGCCACCTCTATCATTGAAAGTGGACTTGACGTACCAAACGCCAATACCATCATCATCAACAACGCCAACCACTTCGGGATGTCCGACCTCCACCAAATGCGCGGGCGTGTAGGCCGCTCCAACAAGAAGGCGTTCTGTAAACTCATCAGCCCGCCATTGCACTCCTTGACCGACGAGGCACGCAAGCGACTTCAGGCCCTCGAGCAGTTCACCGACCTAGGAAGCGGATTCAAGATTGCCATGAAAGACCTTGAAATCCGTGGCGCCGGTGATCTATTGGGCGGGGAACAAAGTGGTTTCATTTCAGAGATGGGCTTCGACACGTATCAAAAGATTTTGGCGGAGGCCGTGAAGGAATTAAAGGAGAACGAATTCAAAGAACTGTATGACAACCCAGATAAAAACAAAGGCTCGGACTTTGTGGACGAGGTACAGATCGATACGGATATGGCCATCCATATACCTGATAACTACGTCAACAACATTGAGGAAAGACTCAAGCTATACCAACGCTTGGGGGCCATTGAAACGGAAGAACAGTTGCAATTCTTTGAATTAGAACTTGAGGATAGATTTGGGCCAATGCCCCGCCAGGTGAAGGACCTATTGTATTCCGTCCGCATCAAATGGCTCGCCAAGCACATTGGATTTGCCAAACTCATTATTAAGATGGGCAAGCTGATCGGGCATTTTGCTGCGGAGAACAATAGCGAATACTACCAACTGCCCATTTTCTCAGCCGTCCTCGCCTACTTACAGCGCAACCCGCGCAAAGTGCAGGTCAAGCAAAAAGCAGAAAATCTGAACTTCGTGGCACAGAACATTAGCAGCCTCGAAGACGTTCATCATATGCTCAGCAGCATCGTGAACACTGAAAAAACAGCAGAAGCATGACCACAGCAAAATATATAGAGGAGCGTTTGGGGGAATTGGCCCAGCATAAAGAACATTTTGAACGCCTGTTTTATTTCTTAGAGGAAGAGGAGTTGTTCTTCATCCCCGAAGGCGAGCAGTGGTCGGCAATCGAGTGTATAGAACACATCAACAATGCGAATGAGGCTTATTTGGCCCAATTAACCAAAGTTTGCCAACTCGACCTAGCCTCCCAAACTCAAGACCTCTCGCTGAGCTGGTTTCAACGCAAAGCCTACCAATGGATGTCGCCCTTGAGCAAACCTGGAGCCACAAAGGTTCCGGCACCCAAGGCCCTTCTACCAAGACGTATGCGCGATTCCAAACTCAAGATCAGCGCCCAAAAGGTCATGGAGAACTTCATTTCTGACCTCGGTCAAATCGAAAGAATCTTGCGTATTATTCCCGAGAGTAAGGAGCTGCGTAACACTAAGGTCATCAGTGCATTGCCACCTGTTCGCATCAAGGCCTTGACTGCGCTCCAGCTCATCGTTCCACACATAGGACGTCATCTCGAACAAGCGGAACGAATTTTAAGAGGGGGCCAATTACTCAAGGAGTCCCAACAAAACAATCCCGACCTTATTTACCCCACCAAAGAGCCATAAAAAAAACCGAGCCTCTGCGAGGCTCGGTTTTTTTTTAGTGGGTGAAAATTTTGTTACAACACCTTGATCCATAGCTTGCCGTTGTACTGGCCATTAAAGCCAGTCTCCTGAGCATATTTGGCCGCTTCGTAATTACCAAACTTGAGCAAGAACACATAGTACATATTGTTCTTGGGATCTTGGAATATATCCGAACCTACACCTTGTTGCTTAAGCTTAGCTTGCAGTTTCAAAGCGTTGTTCTGTGAACCAAAGACACCCGCGGTGACATAGTATCCGGATGAACCAGCCTTTACATTACCCGCGTACTGGTTTGGATCATATCCTTTGATATTGCTGTTCACATTGCCGCCTTGTGGCGTTGATGGGAAGACTGAATTTGCCGAACCATTATCGGTAGGTACACTTATGTCCATGCCTCCATTGTTCGAACCGCCATTACCGGCTCCTGAACCAGCGTTGTTGGATGCTGCCTCAGATGCAGCTTGAGCAGCTGCTTCCGTAAGCTCACCTTTCATTGCATCTTTCTCAGTATCAAACATTTCCTTTTGCTGGGCAGACATCTCGTCTTTGAACTCATCTAGACGATCGTTCAAGAGATCTTCGAGTTCTTCAGAAGAGCGACGCTGACGGTCTTTTAGTTTTTTGATCTCATTCTCAAGACGTTTGTCTTTCTTACTTTCTCCGAAGGTATAACGCAACATAAATTCATGTGAATTACCTAATGCGAAACCGTAAGTATTAAGTGAGAAATCATAAGCATAACCCATCGTAATATTCTCGGTCAAATGTATCCCTGTGTTCGCCGTTACTGCATAAGATGAACGATACGCTGCGCCTACATAAAAGTATTCTTTATGATTGAACATCAAACCAGCATCTACCTGAGGAATGGTCACTTCATTAGCACGCACCGTAACGAATGGGCTTAAAGTCATTAATCCCTTCTGCAAATTCACATCATACTGCGTGTTCACTACATAATGACGCATGTAATGGTATTGCATTGGACCAAGGTAGTTATCGGAGAAATCTACCTTTGGCGCCAATATATTTGGCACTGCTGCACCTAAGCTGAAATCGCCAAACTGAAGGTTGAATCCAAAGTTGAGGTCAAATTTTCCTGTGTTCAGCGCACTGAAAAGCACGGGGTCTAACTCGTCTGGTACTCGAATGCCTGCCACATTAATGTTGTTGTTTACATAACCGGCACCCAAACCTAGACTAAGGCTATTGCGATCTGTAAACTTCACGTGCCACGCATACGACCCATAGAAACCTGAGCGCGCCACGATATCCGTTTGGTCATTGAAGGCATAACCGCTGTATCCAAATTTCAAATCATCACGATTTCCGTTGAAGGCCATGAATTGGGTTTCCGGTGCACCTTGAATATCTGTCCACTGGCGACGGTTCAACACCGAGATCTCTGTCTTACCCTCAATACCGCTGTACGCTGGATTGAAAAGGTAGGCCGTATTCAAATAGTTTGAAATAAGCGGGAGTTGCTGTGCTTGTGCTGTCCAACTACCCAATACTACTGCGCTAAGTACAAATAACTTTTTCATGATTAGATGTTGTTTAAGACAGTCACTGCCGATTTAACTCTGATTGCATTGTTGTGGGTCAACACGAAGTAGTATGTTCCATCTTCGAGCTTCGCCCCACCGTCGGTGGTTCCGCCCCAAGCGTTATTATACACCTCTTGGTTATACACCGGTGTCCCCCAGCGTGTGTATACCGTGAACTCACATGGATCACCGTTGATAATGCCGCTTAGGTCAAGTACATCGTTCATACCGTCTCCGTTAGGCGTAATGACATTCTGAATGTTGCCGTATGTATTCGCATAGATTACAGTTGAATCCTGCTCCTTAACAAAGACCTGAACACTTGCAGTATCCATACAACCATTCAAATCTTGCACTTGAATGTAATATGTAGTTGTATCCTCTGTTGGTATGGCTAAGGTGACGGCCCCATGCTGATTACTGAATGATGACGGTGAATCGGCAAACCAGTAGAACGATGTACCACCTGTCGCCGACAATGTAGTATTATCTCCTGGACTTATAATCTGAGGAGAAGCAGTGGCAGTGGCCACTACAGCATAATTATATATATCGAGTGTATCATATGTCTTACATGCATTTATGCCAGAGGCTTCGATAATGTATTGACCAGGTTGTGAAAGGAAGTTTTGCTTTCCGACCCAAAGCCCCCCGTTCCAAGAGAAAGACAATGCATCACTGACTAAACTCACTAAGACACTATCATAAACACATATGCCCAACGAATCACCCGGCATTATTGCCAAAGAAGGAAAGTTTACGAATTCTACGGTCGTTTCGTTGGTAATATAAGAACACGTTTCATTCGTAAGCACCAATCGGTAATCTGCCGTATCAGCTACGATTGAAGTATCCACTGTCAACCAGGGCATGGTATCATTTGCTAAGTTCAACCAACTACCGCTTCCCGAAGGATAGGCAATTTGCCACTGATACTCCCATGTCGAATTCAATACAGTATCCGTTGCGGTCAAGCGCGTTGAATCTGTTAAACATAAAGTTGTCTTAGGCAAAACTTGCCAAGCCCAAGGTTGAACAACCACGTTAGTTACTGGAATCGTATCCACAATTACAGTAAAGACATCAGAAGTATCAGTACAACCTCCAGGATCAGAGGTTACTGTTAAATACCATGTACCTGTGGTATCCACATCTATAGTAGGTAACGTGTCGCCTTCTAGCGCATACATTACAGGGTTTCCGAAAATATCTAGGCTATCGTCTTTCAACCATTGGTATTTGTAACCATTAATTCCAGGAGATGGGAAACTAAAGTGTTCTAAGGTGGCAACTGTACCATCACACATACGAATACTATCAATACCTACATAACTCACACCGGCACCACCATTGGCAAATACTTCTGCGCCTGGCGAATAAGTGTTGGCTATAGTATCATTTGACGTTGCATCACACAAATTAGAACTTACCTCAATACCGTATGCACCACTCGCAATTACTAAGAGGGTATCGTTAGTTTCACCCGGCATTGGAGCACCACCCTGTAACCATTGATAGGTGTAACTCTGACCGGCAGGAGGCGCATTAGCTACTAAGATGGCCGTATCACCCTCACAGAAAGTGATTTCACCATTCTTGTCAAACCAATTATACGCTGTTATTCCTGTGGTTGGATTTGCTCCGATAATAACATTCGAAATTGTATCAGAAATACGAACGGGATTAGAGCTTACCAATCTAAAACTGTAAACGCCCTGGGTAGTGTTATCAGGAATTAAAACATCGATTTCATTTCCGGTGCTTATTCCATAGGCCAATAAGGAGGTGGTACTCACAAAATTACCGGCAAATACACCACTGGAATTGCTCATCTCCACAGAGAAGGTATTCCCAACGTTGTACGGTGAGGCAATATCAAAGGAATATACAATAGTATCCCCCTGACATGCCTGAAGGCTGAGTGAAGCATTCGCTGTGCTTTGTCCGAAAGAACTCGCGGCAAAGAGTAACGAAGCAAATGAGAGTAAAAATTTTCTCATGTTAGTCATTTGGGTTAAACGATAGTGCGCTTTAATGGCGCATTGTTGCTAATTTCGCCAAAGCACAGCAATTACCGTGCTACGATTACTCATTAAAACAAGGATTCTATCAACAATAGTCTCATATGACACAAAATCAAGCCCAAAGTTTGCTCGAGAAGCTCCAAACCTTAAATCACTTGACCGGAAAAACACTTCAGGAAGCGGTGGTTCAATTGTTGGATCAAGAGGTGGAATATTACAACTGGACGGGATTTTATTTCATGAACGATGCGGCACAGCAGTTGGAAATAGGCCCTTATGTTGGAGCGCATACAGATCATTCGGTTATACCCTACGGGAGGGGGATATGTGGTCAAGTTGCTGTGAGCGGCAAGACTTTCGAAGTGCCAGACGTTCAGGCACAGGATAATTATTTGGCTTGTAGTCTCGAAACAAAGAGCGAGATCGTAGTACCCATGTATAAAGACGAGGTATTGGTAGGCCAATTAGATATCGATTCACACAAGCTGGATCCTTTCACTGCCGAGGACCATCATATATTGAATTTGGTTGTAGCATTTGTGGCAGCGCGACTAGATTGAGTCAACCTAATTTACGCCTGCATTCGAATAGCATCTACGGGATTTAATCGGGCCGCCATCCAAGCTGGTATAAAACCTGAAATTAGACCTATACCCGCACTGAGAACAAGCCCAACAAGTATATTATGGAGATCTAGAGCAATATTAAAATCTACTGATGCCGTCAGTATAATCGTAACAACCCATACTAGCACCAAACCCGCTAATCCGCCAATCAAACACAAGACAATTGATTCTGTGAGGAATTGCGTCAGAATCACAAAATTCTTTGCACCCAAAGCTTTTTGTATTCCTATTTCATTGGTTCGCTCCCGTACCGAAACGAACATAATATTAGCGATCCCAAAACCTCCTACCAGGATTGAGAACAACCCAATGATTGTACCCATAATGCCTAAAGCACCGAAGAGGCTATCTAATTGATTCGAAACTAATGAGGGGTCGTTAAGGGCGAAATTATCATCCGCGCCTGGTCGTAATCTTCGTATGGAGCGCATTATTCCGGTGAGTTCGTCTTTTAATTGGTCCAAACTAACCCCAGGTTTAGCACTTACCATGATCATATTACTTTCATTGCGATCTGTATTGACCACAGCGCGAACTTTCTCGAAAGGCAAAACAACCATTTTATCATAGCTCTGACCTATAAGACTCTCTCCTACACGCTCAAAAACTCCTATAACTGTCAATCTTTGTCCGCTTATGGTAATAGATTGGCCTAAAACTTCTTCTCCAGAATCAAATAATCCGTCCGCAATTGAGGCACCGATAATACAATATGGACGACCTGAATTCATTTCCGACTCTGTAAAGTATCGGCCTTGCGATAGCTCGAAATTCCAAATGTTATTGTAGTCAAAAGTGGTACCTAAAACATTCACCCCTGATGCATTTTTAGACTCTCTTTGAACTGTGGCGTCTTCTATTGAGCTACCAAAAGAAACAAAGTCAGCGTATTGACTTCTTCGCTCCAACAGTTCCGCTTCTTTCCGAAGAGGAACAGGTCTATTAAGGTACTTCCACCAAGCATAGTCAACGCCACCTCCCCATGGCCATTTTTGAACATAGACCACATTATCACCAAATTGACTCACACTATCACGAATATTTCTCTCTAATGAATCTACTATGCTGTAAACCAATATAATAGCAAATATTCCAATGGTAATGCCTAGAAGGGAGAGTACTGTGCGTAATTTGTTCGTTGCCAAGGAAATGACCGCAAAAACTAAACTCTCTTTTAACAATCTGAAGTAGGTGCGCACTCGCGTATAGATTTCCTTCAAAATTAGAGCATTTCATAGAGAATCTGCCGACCGAAAACCTTACTTTTGACCTTTCTTGAGTATTCCACTTTAAACCCTCAACTTCATGCGTATTAAAAACGCCTTGATTTCTGTTTTTCACAAGGACGGATTAGGTCCTATCGTCGACGCCCTTAACGCCATGGGAACTACCATTTATTCTACAGGTGGAACACAGGCATTTATTGAAGACCGCGGTATTTCGGTAGAACGCGTCGAGGACCTTACCTCTTACCCGTCTATTCTTGGCGGACGAGTAAAAACTCTCCACCCCAAAGTCTTTGGCGGTATTTTGGCGAGAAGAGATCACGACGGCGATCAAGCGCAAATGAGCGAATACGACATTCCTTATATGGATCTAGTCATTGTCGATCTTTATCCATTTGAAGCTACCGTTGCTTCTGGAGCACCAGAGCAGGACATCATTGAGAAAATCGATATCGGCGGCATTTCATTGATTCGTGCGGCAGCAAAAAACTTTACGGATTGCTGGATTATTTCAAACATGGGTCAATATGAAGATGCCCTACAAGTCTTGCAAAGTGAGGAGGGCGCAACGCTTGAGATTCGCCGCAGATATGCGCTCGAAGCCTTTGACGAGAGCTCGAATTATGATACCGCCATCTACCGTTACTTCGCTGGAGACCGCCTCGATCTAAAAATCAGCGGCCGCCAAAAGCAAAGCCTACGCTATGGCGAGAACCCACATCAAGAAGCGGCCTACTACGGAAACCTTGATGATGCACTTGAACAAATTCATGGCAAGGCATTGAGCTACAATAACCTGCTCGATATCGACGCCACAGTGAATCTCATCCGTGAATTCAACGATACCACCATTGCAATTATCAAACACAATAATGCTTGTGGTTTAGCTACACGTCCTACTCTTGCACAAGCTTGGGACGACGCCCTAGCGGGTGATCCAGTGAGCGCCTTCGGTGGAGTTATTGCTGCGAATCGTGAGGTTGACAAAGCAACAGCCGAAAAAATGAACAACTTGTTCTTTGAAGTTTTGATGGCACCTGGATACGATAAGGATGCTCTTGAGATTTTAAAAAGTAAGAAGAATAGAGTACTTCTAATCCTCAAAGATTATGAAGTCCCTAGCTTCAATGTGCGTACCGTGCTTAACGGCACTTTGGTTCAATCCAGAGATGCTAAAACCGAAACACAATCGGATATGGAAACGGTGACCAAAGCAGTGCCTACACCAGAGCAGTTAGAAGATTTACAATTCGCTTCAAAGATTTGCAAGCATACAAAGTCTAATACCATTGTATTGGTAAAAGGAGGCCAATTGTTGGGCTCAGGAACAGGTCAGACTTCACGTGTGGATGCTTTGAACCAAGCGGTAGATAAAGCACAGCGTTTTGGTTTTAGCCTTCAAGGGGCTGCCATGGCTTCGGATGCCTTCTTCCCTTTCCCTGATTGTGTAGAGATCGCCGATAATGCAGGAATAACCTGTGTGATTCAACCCGGAGGATCTATTCGCGACAAGGAAAGCATTGACTATTGTGATGCCCATGGCATGACAATGGTAACCACCGGAATTCGTCACTTCAAACACTAATTTTTCTTACCTTGTTCTCCTATGGGTTGGTTTAATTTTATGACAGAGGATATCGCTATTGACCTGGGTACGGCCAATACGTTGATCACCTACCAAGACAAGGTAGTAGTGGACTCCCCCTCTATTGTCGCACAAGACCGCAGAACCGGTCAAGTTATTGCTGTCGGGCAAGAGGCTCGTCAAATGCATGGTAAAACACACGAAAACATCAAGACCATTCGCCCACTAAAGGACGGAGTGATTGCGGATTTCGAGGCCTCAGAACACATGATTCGCGAGCTGATCAAGAGCATCCCTTCATTTAAGAAGCGTTTGTTCCCGCCAAGCTTGCGCATGGTAATTTGTATTCCTTCGGGCATCACCGAGGTTGAGAAACGTGCCGTACGCGATAGCGCAGAGCGCGCCAACGCCAAAGAAGTATACCTCATTCATGAGCCTATGGCTGCGGCTATCGGTATTGGGGTAAACGTCCTTGAACCAAAAGGAAATATGATTATCGATATCGGCGGTGGTACTACTGAGATTGCAGTATTGGCCATGGGAGGTATCGTATGTGATAAGAGTGTGAAGGTAGCGGGAGATGTCTTCACTAATGATATTGCACTATACATGCGTTCACAACACAATTTATACGTGGGTGAACGAACTGCAGAAAACATCAAAATCGCCGTTGGTGCTGCCATCGAAGATTTAGAAGATGCACCTGAACCATATTCTGTTCAAGGCCGTGATTTGCTTACGGGTAAGCCAAAACAAGTCCAGGTAGGCCACGCAGAGGTTAGTCGTGCCCTGGAAAAAAGTATTACCCGAGTAGAGGATGCGGTGATGGAAGCATTGAGTAACACGCCGCCAGAATTGGCTGCGGATATCTACAATTCAGGTATCTACCTTGCAGGTGGAGGTTCCATGTTGCGTGGACTGGATAAGCGTATTTCTGCAAAAACCGACCTTCCTGTGTACGTTGCCGAAGATCCACTTCGCGCAGTAGTACGAGGAACGGGTATTGTATTGAAAAACCTCGAGCATTTTAAGACCATCCTACAGAGCTAATAGAACACCATGAGGCAACTGATACTTTTTCTTTCGAAGTATCGAAACACTTTGTTGCTCATTGTGTTAGTTGGACTTTCGTTTTTTAGACATACTCAGAAAAATCCAGTTGCCGAACATACTATTAATACTGTAGGCTTTGGCGCCATCGCTAGCATCCAAAAATCTGTAAACAGCTGGAAAGAATACTGGGCGCTTGTAGAAATCAATGAAGAATTGGCGCGTGAAAATGCTGCGCTTCGTACTGGTATCCCATCGAGTCAAGCACCTGCATTTTTACGAGATTCTGATTATCAGTATGTTCCCGCCAAAGTCATTGATTATAGTTACACTAAAAGGAATAATTACATTCTTCTCAATGTTGGTACATCAGACGGCATAGAATCTGGAATGGGTGTGATTTCTGCAAAAGGCTGGATAGGGACGATAGTAGAAACCAGCCATGAGTATTCCTCTGTATTGCCTCTTCTCCACACCAAAGGCAGCATTGGCGCGAGAATACCAAATAAAGGCCTAGGAGAATTACGGTGGGAAGGCGAAGATTACAGAGCGGCAGAATTATACGACATACAGCGTGAACATCAACCTAATCAAGGAGATACAATTTATAGTTTCACTCGCGCCAACGTTGCCCCTCCGGTTATGGCAGGAATTGTTGAATCCGCATCTCAAAATGCAGAAGACCTGACCTGGGTAGCTAAAGTTAACCTAACCCAAGACTTCTCTAATCTGACTTGGGTCTATGTCTGTAGACTCAATGAGCATAAGTCTTTGGATTCATTAAATCTAATGAACTAATGAATTCACTAAGACTTATATTGGCTTCTATTGGTGTACTCCTCTTCCAATGGGTGTTCCTTCAAGGTTCTCCATTGATACCTTATGGAAATCCATATTTATACATATGGATTTTGCTTATTATACCACCACCAACTAGCCGTCCTCGTCAGTTTCTAATTGCCTTTTTAGTAGGAAGTATTATGGACAGTTTTGAACAAAGTGGAGGGGCCCATACTATGGCTTGTTTAGCATTGGTGGTTATAAAACCTTCCCTAGAAAGTGCCTTGCTAGGGTTTCGGAAGCCAGAAGAAGATAAAGGATTACCAGCCTTAACGCTCCCTGCGTTTTTGTCTACTGCAGGTGTCCTAGTAGTTTGGCATCATTTGGTACTGTTCCTTATGGAAAATTATGGGTTTAATCATCTTGATAAGGTACTAATAAGAACCTTGTTCTCTTCTTTGATTACCATACTCCTTATTTCCATTCTGTACGCTTTAACGACTCGACGATATGCGAAGAAATAAAGCGTTTTATATCGGCCTGTTCGTCATTCTATTGGTCTTTTTAGTCCGATTATTCCAAGTTCAAATTTTGAATGACGATTATGCTGCACGTGCAGAACGAAATGCTACAGCTACAGAAAAACTATATGCGCCACGCGGATACATCTATGATAGGAATGGAAACTTGATGGTAGGCAATTCTCCTGCGTATGACTTAATGGTAAGCCCTTATCTTATCAAGGACTTAGATACTGTTGCATTATCGGATCTATTAAGCTTGGAGGTAGATGATATTAAATACCGTTTACAAGCTGCGAAGCGATATAGTCATTATCGTAGCAGCATGTTTCTTAAAATGCTGTCAAAAGAAGAGTATACTAAGATCAATAGTGAACTCAAACGATTTACAGGATTTCACGTACAAAAGCGTATCCTGAGGTATTACCCAGAGAACGGGGCCGCAAATGTTGTAGGTTTCATTGGAGAAGTGAATACTGAATATATTAACGCTCATCCTGAATATAGTATTGGTGATTTAGTTGGTAAAAGCGGTATAGACAAGAGCTATGAAAAGGATCTCAAAGGCGAACACGGCAAGCGCTTCTACACCGTTGATCACAGAAACCGAAAATTGGGCAATTGGAAAAATGGTGAATTTGATGAATTACCCATTCCAGGGAAAGATTTAACCAGCAGCATTGATCTCGAATTACAACTTTATGGAGAACAATTAATGAGAGGGAAGCGCGGTTCAATCGTGGCAATTGAGCCCGAAAGTGGTGAAATACTGGCTATGGTGACTTCACCAAGTTATGACCCAAATGACCTTGTTGGCAGGATTAGAAGTCAGAATTATACTAGCCTTTACTATGACTCTATCAATAAGCCACTATTTGATAGAGGAATCTTAGCAGAATACCCTCCTGGATCTCCATTTAAATTAATAGGTGCATTAGTAGGACTTCAGGAAGGGGTTATTACCCCACAATCCACTATGACTTGTTATGACGGTTTTCATTATGGTAACTTACATGTAGCTTGTCACTGCAAAGGAGGTCCCCTAAACCTTAAAAAAGCGATTTCTGAAAGCTGCAACAATTACTTCTGCTCCGTATATCAACGAACAATTGACAAAAACGGGAATTCGCGTATTGGACTTGAAGTTTGGAGTAATCACGTTAAAAGTTTTGGGTTGGGTAAATTTTTGGGTAATGATCTCCCTACAGGAAGAAAAGGAAATATACCCGATACAGCTTATTACGATCGGTTTTTGGGCTATACAGGATGGAAAGGCGTCACCTCTGTTAGTAATGGAATTGGCCAAGGCGAATTAGTCGCAACACCCATACAAATGGCTAATATGACGGCTGCCATTGCAAATAGGGGCTATTATTATACACCACATATAGTAAAAAGTATTGGGGATGGTACGCCCATAGACAGTAACTACAGTATTCGCAGATATACCAGCATAGATTCCATTTATTTTCCAGTAGTTGTTGAAGGAATGTTTGAAGTCTTCGAATCAGGTACCGCTCGAGGTGCTAGAATTCCTCATATCACACAATGTGGGAAAACCGGAACAGCTCAAAACCCTCATGGTCAAGACCACAGCATTTTCGTCAGTTTCGCTCCAAAAGACAAACCAAAAATCGCGCTTGCCGTCATCATTGAAAATGGTTATTGGGGCTCCCGTTGGGCAGCTCCAATTGCAAGTTTAATGACCGAACAATATTTAACGGACACCATTACTCGTCCTTCGTTAGAAACTCGAATGCTAGAAGGTAGTCTACACGAAGAATACAGAGCTCAACATAAGGTTATTTATGGCGAGGACACAACGTATACGCAAAACTTTTAAATGGCTAGAGCTCGCAACAGAAATCGAATTAAAGTGGATTGGGTCGTAGTACTTATTTACTCTATTCTGGTATTATGGGGTTGGATTAGTATTTATGCCGCTGTTTTTAACGAGGAAGCAGGTAACATTATCAACCTAACTCAAGAATACGGCAAACAAGGAATGTTTGTCGCTTCTAGCATAATTATCATTGCCGCGATTCTAATTTCTAATTATAGGCTGTGGACGAATTTCGCTCCACTTTGGTATTTTCTAACCATCCTATTATTGGTAGGTGTATTGTTCATTGGTAAAAAAATAGGTGGCGCTCGAAGCTGGTACGGAATTGGAGGGTTTAGCTTACAACCTTCTGAGCTAGCAAAATTTGCTACCGCCCTAATGCTAGGATACTATATTTCACTGCCCAGAACTAATGTTAGAAAGTGGTCAAATAGATTAATAGCCGCTTCAATATTTATCCTACCGGCACTATTAATTGGTCTTCAGCCAGACGTCGGGTCAAGCTTGGTGTTTATTGCTCTGATACTTGTCCTTTATCGCGAAGGGATGCCTGGTTATTACATAGGAATTGCGTTGGCTGCTCTAACCTTAGGGATCATTGGACTAATGTTTCCCCTTCAATGGACGTTAATAGGATTAGTCTCAATAGCTTTGATTGCCTTAATCATCCTTCCAAAAAAACGTCTTTTCTTCCTTTTGAATGGCTTATCACTTGCATTTGCCTCAGGGGTAGTTTATACGGTTGGACTGGTCATGGAAAATGTTTTAGCACCACACCAACAAGATAGAATAAGAGTTCTTTTAGGTTTAGAAGATGACCCAAGTGGCGCTGGTTATAATACACTTCAAAGCCTTATTGCAATAGGCTCTGGGGGATGGACAGGTAAAGGGTTCTTAGGAGGAACTCAAACCAAACTAAACTTTGTCCCTGCACAGAGTACAGATTATATCTTCTGTACCATAGGAGAAGAATGGGGGTATTTAGGAGCGGCTTTATTAATGTCTTTATTTGCCGTACTCATAGGACGAATTATATGGTTAGCTGATAAACAGAAAGACACCTTTTCAAGGGTTTACGGCTATTCCCTCGCCGTTATTTTATTTACCCATTGGGTCATTAATATTGGAATGACCATAGGACTCGTGCCAACCATAGGTATTCCACTTCCATTCTTCAGCTATGGTGGTTCCTCGTTATGGGGGTTTACCATTTTACTGTTCATTTTCGTTAAGCTTGATGCGGAACGATGGAATAGATTATCTTAAACAAAAAGAGCTCGCATTTCTGCGAGCTCCTGAATTCGAAATTCTTGATTTTAGAACATTAAGTAACGGTAATCCTCCACTTTTGCTTTTGCTTCTATAGCCTTGTAAGCCTGTACATTCACGAGTGATCGTAGGCTTCTTTGAGTATTCTGTGCTTGATTTGAATAATCAATCACAGGTGCAGGTTGCACAGGTGATGTTATCGCAATAAATACACCATTATTGCCTGCAAAACCTGCACTTAAAATACCTGCCTCAAGCCCGCATATGGCACCAACAACTTCTGGTTCATTTCCAATGCCAGCAATATTCGCGTTATTAATACGGAAGTTTAAACTGCGTACTTCCTTACCCAAATTATTTGCAACTTCTTCAATAGTTGAGGAACCTGAAAGCGCCGACTCAATTTTAGATTCTATAACTTCCTTCTTCGCTTCCTTCTTCGCGCCTTCCATGCATTGTTCAGCCACCTGCTCGTATGATGCACTACCTTCTTCTAAGACATCCGTGAGTATCACAACTACATAGCCTTTACCGTCGTTTTCTAACAGACCAATATTTCCTACTTCGCGCTCTTCCTCCCAAGCCCAACGAACAACACGACGGCTTTGTCCTAGTCCAGGAACCACTTCTTCGAAACGGCCTAAATTTCGTGCAGGTCGTAAGAAGTGATTACGCTGTGTCGCTAGGGCACGATAATCATCAGAAGTTTGTGCATCTGCAGCATATGAAGATGCTGCATTATAGATGATTTGTATAGTTTCATCTGAAGGTAAAATGTTGCGGGTAATTTGTCCTACTTTATACGCTTCAGTGCTTCCTTTTTGATCCGTGATTTCGATAATATGGAAACCAAACTGAGTAGGAACGACACCAAGCTTCCCTTCTTTCTGGAAGAAACAGAAGTTCTCGAAGTTCTTCGCCATCATTCCACGCTTGAAGTAGCCTAGACTACCACCTTTACCTTTGGCAACAACGTCTGAAGAGAATTCTTCGCTTACCCTTTCAAAGGCACCGCGATTGCTTTCAAGGTAAGTGAACAAACTATCCGCTAGGGCTTGGGCTTCCATTGGTGAACGAGTAACACTCGCATCTGAACGGGTAGCTCCCGCAAAAGGAATCAAGATGTGACGAGCTTCTACTGAATCTGGAATGACTTTCTTGTCGACCAACTTCAATACAGAATATGCTGAGCCAAGATCAATAGGACCTTTTTGGTACCCCACATCCTGACCTGAGATCAACGTATCTAGACCTGTACCTACGAGTTCCACCTCAGTGAAGTATTCAGAGACAAATCGATCGTCGCTGTGAAGGTTCACAAATACGCTATCGTCTTCTACGCTGAACCACTCTAGTGCGAGACCTGCGAGCTCTGCCTTCACGGCATCACGATCCGCATCAGAAGGGACCAACTGGAAGTTGATGTATTCGATGTTGCGACCGGCTTTTTGAGTGAACTGGTCTTTGTTGTTCTTGTAATATGCTTTGGCATCTGCTTCTGTTACCTCTATTTCATCTTCGTTAACATCTATGTAAGGAACATAAACATACTGTGCTGGGTGCTGAGCATCACCGCGTACGGTTTGAACCTCAGCCAACGCAGTAGGCATAAACAAAGCTTTTTCAATAGCAGTATTGAACTTGAAGTTTTTTGCCTGATTACTTACCGCTTTTTCGAATGCCAACCATTGATTCCACATCTCAGTCATCTGCTCGTTTGCATCTCTATTCGCACGAACCTGTCCTAAATAGTTATCGAATAAATTACGGTCAAACTGTCCCTGCTCGTTGGAGAAATTCTGACGGACATTTGGATTGCTCATGATATCCATAGCTATTTCCTCCGCGCTCACTAGCATATCAGAAGCTTCAAGCTCTGCAGCTAAAACTTCGTCCGTCACGAGTGCGTTCCAAACAAAATTTGCTAATTGAATATTGCTGGTATTTTCATATTGTGATGGATTACCCGCACGTAACTCCTCAATTTTCTCATTGAGTTCTTTTCTTGTTACATCGCGCCCGTTCACAGATCCTATAACATTCGGATCACTGAACATACTGGAGCCACCTGATCGGAATAAATCGCCAAGTACAAAGGCCATCAATGCCACAAACACGATGACTATTAATAAGCCTGAGCGCTTTCTAATGCGTTCAATTGTTGCCATGTTGCTTCATTTAAATGAATAAGTCTGCGAATATAAGCAATGGACCGCATTATTTCGCCCTAACTAATACCTCTTCGAGTCGATTAGATTTAGTTTTTTGGACCACAAATAAAAATTGGTCAGTACTAATGATGGTTCCTTTTTCTGGAATGCTCTCATATAGATCCAGTAAATAGCCTCCAAGAGTATTATAGTTCTCACTCTCAGGTAATTCCAAGCCCCATTTCTCATTTAGGTAGGACAATTCGATTCGAGAAGAAAAAAGCCATTTACCATCTGATAATTTAGTTTCAAGAAGTGCTTCACTATCGTGCTCATCTTCTATCTCACCAAAGATTTCCTCAATGACATCCTCCAAAGTAATCATCCCGCTGGTCCCACCGTGTTCATCAAGAACAATAGCAATATTTCGCTTTTCTCTCGTGAATAGATTGAGAATCTCATCCGCCCTCATACTTTCAGGAATAAAGCTTACCGGTCGAAGTACGCGCTGGATGTTTTCGGGCTTTTTGAATAGCTCGAATGCATGCACATACCCAATTATTTTATCGATATTTTCCTCATACACTAGCAGCTTACTGTAACCACTTTGAATAAAGAGCTCACGTACTTTTTCTGGCGAGGTTTCAACTTCAATCCCTTCTATTTCCGTCCGGGGAATCATGAATTCCCGGGCTTTTGTTTCAGGGAATTCCAAAGCGTTTTTGAAGATTTCAAATTCTGGATCGACTTCTGTTTCACCTTCATTGTTGTTAGGCACACGCTCACGAACAAAATGATCTAGCTCCACCCTGCCGAAAGCTGTAGACTCTTCAGGTAACTCTAACCTAAACACATACTTTAGGAAGAATTGGCTGATGCCCAACATAAGGGCACTTGGTATGCGAAGAATCCAGTACAAAAGAAAGGCCGGTATACTCAACCACCCCATTAATCCTTCGGCATTCTGACGGAATACCGCTTTAGGCAAAAACTCTGCCAAAACTAAAATAATGATGGTAGATACTGATGTTTCTAGCAGTAGAATTAGATACTCCCATGCGCCCCAACTGGCGAACAATGGCTCCATCCATTGGTGCATGTAATTCCCATACAGTACCAAGGCCACATTATTTCCTACTAATATAGCCGCAATAAAAGGGGCTGGTCTATCGACGAGATAACCCAAAGATTTATACGAAAGACTTCCTTTTTGTCGCTCTAACTCAACATGTAATTTGTTGATACTTAAGTACGCCATTTCTAACCCCGAGAAAAGAGCAGAAAAAAACACAGCTAATATTATGGGAACGATAACTTCCACTATTCTTTATTCATCGCCTTAATTCGAGATCGACGGCGCAAGAAATACATAAACACTGCCACAAGAAAAAAGAGTGAATACTGAATGCTCATAGTCCAATCTGACTTATCCAAAGCATCATAAATCTCCACCGCACTTATCGCTGCCACCGCAAGCCATAAAATCTCTACTATTCGTAGCGCTCTATTCATCATCAATTGTTATTTCGCCTTGTACCTTAAAGATACGATAGGTATTGAATTCTTGATCTGCTTCAAATCCCATACCGGTAATTAATTGACCATCGGTTCGGATTTGCACCTTGGCATCGCTGTATAATCGCTCTTCCTGTTTGTTCCAAAACAAGCGTTCAGTCTTCATTCTTTCACCCTTACCATTGGTTAAAATGACATTCCCCCCAATAGCCCACATATCGTCATCCTTTAGTTGGCGCGCTGTGTCTGCCTCAAGAACTGTTGAAGTTAGGGTTTTACCATTGTAGAATTGGACGCGAACACGTTCGCCAAAAAAAACATACGCAGGATCTTGATTGCCATAATCTTGAACCAATCCGGCATGTATTTCTAACATTTTTTGACCCGAATCGCTGTAGGTGATTGTAGCACCGATCTGCTCATTCAATGGATAATTCCGCGGTGCTTTGCTCACTTCTTCCACTTCCTTAACTGTATTATTGCAACCAAACATAAGCGTTGACAAGCAGATCACAATAAAGATTGAGAGACGATTCATAAGACGAATGTCGTAAAAAAGAAAATCCCTCGAGCATGGCCCAAGGGATTCTTAAGACTTTATTACACGACTTAGTAAAACTTGACTGTTACCGTTTCGTTTACCCAGCAGCCGATGCGTACTTGGTCACCTTCTTTGTAACCCAACTGGAACGCAACTCCTTTGTCTGGTACCGCTTTAGAGTACACACTGATCAACTTCGTCGCTTTATCCGCAACTTCTGGGTCAATGCTACGAGCATAGCTCAGCTTATTGATAGCTGCCCAGTACACCGCGTTTTTCTCGACCGCATTGCTACCACAATCACCCGCTGCTTCGGCGTACAACGTTGCCAGGTACAAATATGGGTTACCCCAGTCCTTGCGCAATTGGCCCGCTGCCAAACAGTTGCTCTTCGCCGAAGCGGATGAACCCATTTTATTGTTTACATAGGCCAAGCCCATGTAATCGTTTGCCTTACGGCGCAAATCTACTTCTTGCTCGATAGCTTCGAGGTAGTATTTTTTCGCCATGGCCCAGTCGCCTTTGTTTACACCAAGCTTCGCCATGTTTCTCGCAGCACCTGCACTAGGCTCCATTTCGTACAAGGTTTCTGCGATTAAGATAAACACTGGCAAATCCGTACAAGAAGTCATCTCGCCGTTGTCGTCCATACGCTCTTTTTGCAACATGTTACCCGCACGCTTCAACCACTCTAGATCGTCTTTATGCGCTGCAAACGATTCTTCGTTGTAGATGCGACCCAACTTATCACAAGTCAATAGTGGGCTCAAGATTTTTTCGATGTTACGCTGTACGGCTTCAATGTTGCGAAGACGAATCTCATTGTTTGAGATTTTGCGCTTATCTACTGAAGTATAGCCTTCTTCGTCTAATTGGTATTTAGTTTTCAACTCTTCAGCCTTATCCAATACCGCTACTAGCTTCGCTGTTGCATCGTCCATTACTGGCTTCACTAGCGGCGGTAACTTCGCCGCTTGCTTCATTCTTTTCTTAGACGAGTTGTTGTAAGCGTCCGTAGAATCGTACGATGCCATTGCAGCGTCAAACTCTGCTTTTGCCGCTAGTGCGTATGGAGTTACGCTATCTGCATACTCAATCCAGCCTACTACAGAATCTGCTTTCAACCCTAGATTGTAGTTCTCCACATTGAAGGTGTTGAAGTTAAATTCTAAGGCTACTAATGCGCTGTTATACACCTCAAACAAACGCTCAACGTCCTTATTCTTATTAAACTCCTTTACGTTAGCTTGGAAATAACGGTCGACATGCGCCACTGACATGGTATCCCCCAACAAACTTTTGGCTTCTTCGAACATCACTACTGCTTTCGAAACGCTATCCGCATCTTTCTTATAGTAGTTGTAGAAGTGGTAAGCCTTTGAAGAAAGTGCATTGGCTTTTTCTTCGGGGAAATGTGTTGCAAAAGCATCGAACATACCTAACAACTCTTGGATGTGGCCATTTTTCGACGCCTCATCAGAGGCAGATTTGATCATTGCCTCAAGGATGTTATCACCGTAAGTGTAAATACGAATGTTTGCCGCTGGACAAGTTTCGTACAAAGCCTTCCAAGAATCATAAGCATCCACATAGTTCTTACCTTGGTAGTAAGAACCCATGATGTTGTAATTCTCAAAACATGACACAGAATCTGCAATAGAGTTTCCCCATTTAGACTCTTGGGCGTTCAAACCCGTTGCCAAAAAAACAATTCCCAATACAAAGAGGATTCGTTTCATAATCATCTGATTTTATCTATATCTAAATTTCTGGAACCATTTGTCGTTCAACGTGATTCCTAGGTTAATGTTCCAATAATCTTCTTTCAGGTGGCTATCAACTCCGTCCCAACGTTGCCCTAGTCCCATACTTAAATTCAAAAAGCTTGCCTTTTGTTCACCCGGCGCTAAAGAACGATAAATGATCGGCATGCTTACGCCGAAGTTTACTTCTCTTGTAGTGTAGCTCTGTTCGTCCCAGTGGTATTGACCTATTTCTCGTGAGGCACCGAAGCGGTAACGCGAGATGGCAAATACATTTGAAGTGCGGTTCAAGGATGAGAACACATAGGCCGGTACGAATACCACGCCAGTACTCACACGTTCGCTCAAGCTGAATTGAGTCTGTGGAGCTACATCTCCCGTAGGGGCGAATCCGCGGAATTCTTGCCAATTAGTCACTCGATAATCGAATACAAAATCCCAAGCATTGACAGGGATACCTTCTACCTTTTTGCTGAGTCCAAAACCAACACCATAAAAAGAAGGTAGTATCATCGAACCATCGCTGGCCAGATTATAGTACAGGGTATCAATGGGGGTTTCCACAATACCGCTATTGATAAAGGTGTACTGCGTCGTGATCTCGCGAGCGTTCATCTCACCGCCTAGACCGTACACTGCCCCAGCGACCAGGTGATAGTTTTTTATATCGCTCTGCAACTGCATCCCCGCGTCGAAGCTAAAATCACTTATACCGTGTTTGGTCGTTTTACTCACCGATAAGTAGCGATTATCTGCAATGATGGTCTTGTTGCTGGAAACTTCCTCGCCAAAAATGTATTTCGCATTACCACCCACGCTGAACCATGGCACTGGCTGAAGCGCAAGACCCAAGGTAAACTGGTCATAACCGCCAGAACCAAGCGAACGGTATTCGTACAATCCGAAGTCGTCCGAGGTATCTGCGACACTCACATTATATCCCTTGGCCGCATAGGGCGCCAATGAAAAAGCACCACCGATCCAGTCCGCAAACTTGAAACCGAAACCGAAGTAGTCGAAGTAGGTGTTGAAGTTTGTTTGATCAATGTCCTCAGATGGGATTTGGTGACGGAAAGAACGATGCGCACCACTCATCTCCAACGTGGTGTACTCCATATTGGCGTAACCGGCTGGATTCAAGATGTTGATGGTGAATCTGTCTGCATATGCAATACCCGTACCCCCCATTCCTAGGTAGGTCGGGCTGATTCCGAAAGTAGTCTCACCAATACCTTGAATACTCAACGGACTAACAGAGTTTGTTTGAGCTGTGGCCAATTGGCTGAAAGAGAGGGTAAAAACAATGCCCAACGGCAGAAACGCAGACTTAACTAAGTCCTTGATTCTTAAAATATTCGTGTATGCGTTTGAGGGCATGTAGTTCATAATTCGAGGGTGCAAATATGTGCTTTTTTAAGTGGTTTCGCAAAGCATTTCTATCCCCACCGCAAATGACCACCGTATTGAGGTCGAATTCATGGCAAAATT
>Ga0255772_10001550_pt1 | contig 22916 bp, 28 predicted proteins | sample 071ome_34_FD_179970 | JGI IMG/M metagenome (GOLD analysis project Ga0255772, IMG submission 179970) | Coastal salt marsh microbial communities from the Groves Creek Marsh, Skidaway Island, Georgia - 071411BT metaG (version 2) | ecosystem: Environmental > Aquatic > Marine > Intertidal zone >...
ATGAATTGACAGTGCTGTTTCCGCGATACCGCGAGGAAGCACATATATTAAGGTAATCAATGAAAATAATATCAGGACGGAATGACTTCTTAAGTGCAAGTTCGTTAAGAAGTGATTTAAAGTGTCCACTGTGTGCCGATGCTGTTGGGTACTCCTTGATGATCAGAGTTCCTTGGGTCTTCTGAGCAATGTTATTTACCTTACTGGTGAACATCTGCTTGGGAAGATCAGTGATGTCCTGAATGTTAACGTTCAGAAGATTAGCATCAATTCTTTCAGCAATTTTTTCTTCAGCCATTTCAAGCGTGATGTATAAGACGTTCTTGCCCTGTAAGAGAACTGAACTTGCGACGTGACACATAAACAAAGACTTACCGACGCCAGTGCCAGCGAGAGCAATGTTAAGTGTTTTATTTGGAAGGCCACCCTTCGTAATCTTGTTGAAATACTCAAGGTCGAAACCGATCCTGTCCTCCTTCCGAGTGTAGGCGTCATACCTTTCATCCGCATCGTTTAGATAATCATGACCGACGTTGTTGTCGAAACTGACTGCCAAAGCATCCGAAAGAATGGATGGAATGGCATCAGGAGTTTTCTTCTGGTCACCACCATCAGCGATGGAGATGGACTCCAGAAGTGCCAGATAAATTGCTCTGTCGCGGCACCACTTTTCTGTGGTGTCAACTAACCAATCAAACTCAGCAGGATGTTCATCCAACCCATTGATAAGTTGGACAACTTCCTTATATTCAGATTCGTTAATGTCCTTCCGTTTCTCAGTCTCAATCGTCAGGACTTCCTTTGTGGGAACCTGATTATATTCAGACACAAAAGTGGAGATTTCTTCAAAGACAAGTTTTTGATTCCTGTCTTGGAAGTAATCTCCTTTGAGAAAAGGAATTGTTTTTCTTAGATAGTCTTCATTATGTAGGAGATTTCTGAGAACCAGAAATTCAATGTTATCCATCAATGCTTGATCCGTAAGAGAATTGTTCTTGTGCTATTCCATCCAACTTTTCCATCACTTCAGGAGTAAAGTACTCCTCAGGTTCTTTGAGAATTTGCTTGGCATAGACTTTCTTACCATTAATTTCATATCGTCCTGCGACATTCTTCCAAAGTCCACCGAGTTCACCGAGTTCAAGAAGACCATAATAACGATCGAGACCACGCTCATCATAATAAAGACGGACTTCAACATCTTTGTTCTCCTTACTTAGACGCGACTTAGCAGTCTTAGCTTTGATAATGTTTCCGATAACTTCTTTACCATCCTTTTCTTTCTTTTTTCCGAGATGGATGATTGTACTTGCTGCATACTTGAGGCCGCTGCCTCCCCCCATTTCCTTAGTTGGAATGTAAGCTCCGATAACGTCATAGGTGTGATTGGTTACGATCATTGGAATGTTTGCTTGACCCAACTTCAGAGTGAGCATTCTGAAGGCACCTTTGACCAGTTGGGATTTGGTCATGTCTCGGACTTGTTTGTCGTTGAGCGCGTCAGTAATCTCTTTCTCTGTGGAAAGCATTCCTAACGAGTCTAATACAAACATGCACGGTTTGCGGGAATCTACTGGTTTCTTTTGGTATAGATCCACTGCCTTGAGTGCTTTGCTCCGAAACTCCTCAATGGTAACGACGTTAATAACAACAACGCGATCTAAGTCAATGCCCCGAGATTCAAGTAGGGATTTGTTAACGGCAGCCTCTGTATCAAAGTAAAGACAGTAACCATCAGGATTAGAATCCAGAAAGTTTTTAACAACAGCGAGAGAGAAAAAAGTCTTTCCAGTAGAAGACTCACCAGCAATAGCAGTAATCTTATTCCCAGATACACCACCAAATATGCTACCTGAAACCAGTGCGTTAAAAATGTAACTACCCGTGTCAACATAAGTTTCAGTCTCGTCGATGTCTGAAGCGAGTTGGGTGTACTCGCCACCAATCTCTTTTACGATGTCTTTAAGGAAATCCATTATCCAAAAAATGATTCAAGGTTTACCGTTTTCTCAACATTCCAATTGATAGCATCCAGAATGACTTTCACAGGTTCCAAGAATGCCTTGTTGAATTGTACATCATAGTCGATGTATTGTTGAAGATTCAATTCATGGGGAAAGTCAGTCTGGAATGAAATGACATTCTCACCCAGCGGGTTTGGTTTCTTCAGATGAACAAACTTGATTTTGTCTCCGTTGTTGATCATTGAATATTTGTTCTCCAAACCTGCCTTGCGGACATAATGATTGTGGAGAAGCGCACCCCTGACGTGCATGGGACAACCCTTACCATAAATGGTTTGAGCGTTCTTATGTTTATTTACATCAGACACAGAGCGTGGGAAAGCAATCTCTTCCACGGGCATCTTCTTAAACTTGATGCGTGCCTGCTCGATGTACTCAATCACGTCATCCTCAGATGCACTCATCATCAACTTCAGTGCATCTTTAATCATGGTGCGGCAGGGAGCAGGAGTGGATGATTTCACTGCCTCAATGCCCATGATCTTCAGTTTGGGTTCCTCATAACGAACACCCTCACTGTCCCAGACATTCAAGATGTAACGCTTCTTCGCTGTCCAGATGCCACGGTCTGCGATGTTCTCTCGCTTCATCTGCATCTTCTGATCATAAGCATTGACATAAGATGCGAGTTGGTTGTAACACTTATCGATGTAAGGTTCCAACTGATCTTCACAGATCTGGTTGATCTTGGTCACAGTCTGTTCCTTATCTCCCTCAAACTTGGCAAGGAACTTATCGACGACGGGACCAAAGTTGATGTAAATGGAGTCAGTGTCAGATGCGATCACATAATCAATGTCTTCAGTCTTGAGAATGTTATTCAAAAACTTGTTCATCTTCCCTTCGATCCAACGAATGGAAGTCTGACCAGACAGAGTGATTGCCTCAGCGTTGGCAAGTTTAAAGTAACGGAAGTAAGCATTACCAATGGCACCATAACAACTGTTCAAACAGATCTTACGAACCATCTGGAAGTTGTGGAACTTGGCAATGTCTTTGACTGTCTGTTCCTTCTGCTTCATCAGAACTGGATCTTTGTTCGTCTTGATCTTTGCTTCGATGTCAACCAACTTCTGCTTACACCTCAGCATTTCTTTCTTGAATGCTTTGCGTTCAGCATACATCTTCTCCATCAACTCAGGCATAAAACCCTTAACATCCTTACGGAACATCGCACCATTGGCACACACAGCATAATCACTGTACATCTCGAAGGTCAGTTCCTCATTCAAAATCTTATCCACTGTGACTGATGGGTGTCTGTCGTCCACCAGAGTCTCAGGAGAGATGTTGTACTGCATCATCAAGTGAGGATACAGAGAGTTCAAGTCAAAGGACACAACCCAGTCATATACACCAGGTCTGGGTTCTTTCACATAAGCACCAGCGAACTTTTCGTCCTTGTCACTCCTGTCCTTCGGAGGAACGACGATGTTCTTTTTCTTCAAGTAATTGTAAATGATGGTGTCCCACAGACGAACCTGGAACATTGGATCCACAAAGTTTACCTTTGCGTCATATGCCATCGTGATGACCAGTTCAATCAGACGAAGTTTATCCTCCAGTCTGTCAACCAGTTCCACGTCAACGATGTTGTAATCGACGAACTTCTTCCAGTCGTTGGTGTAAAAGTCTTTGAAGGTGTCGAACTCAGAGTGGTCCAACTTCTTCTGACCCAACTCAACTTCAGCAATGTAATCCAATCGATAAGACTCACGATTGGTGTAGGTGAACTTCTTGTAAAGTTCCAGGTAATCCAAACCTGTGATGCCAGCAATCTCAAAGACGTTGTATGTGCGCCCAGAGATGGCAAGTTCGGAACCAGTCACACGTCCCCAGGGAGACAACATCCTCACCTTCTTAGGTCCCAACACACGGTCAATGCGACCACAGATGTAAGGGATGTCATACAGACGTGTGTTCCATCCAGTGACAACCTCTGGATAATTGTTAGACCACCAGAAGAGGAATGCGTTCAGCATGTCCGCTTCCTCTGGATGATAATGATAAGTCACGTTATCCTGCTTCGGAGTGTAAGGATAACGACCCCAGGTGGTAATCTTCTTGGTTGCGTAATCTTGAATAGAGATGGTAAGCATCTCTTCATTACAGTGCTCTGGGTCAGGGAATCCCTGCTCAGACTTCACCTCAATGTCCATCGTGACGAGACCAATCTTCTGAATGTCAAACTTGATCTCATTCTCTGGATACTTCTCAGAGATGTACTGATAAATGAAACGTTCGTTGCCGTAGATTTTGAATCCTTCTACGTCCTCATACTTGCGAAAGAATTCACGGCAATCTCGGATGTTGCCAGGTTGAATGGGTTCGACGTGCTCACCTTCCAGGGTCTTATATTTCGTTTCCGCTTTAGATTTGACGAACAGGGTGGGATAAAACTCCTCCCTGAACATCACCTTCTGTCCGTTTTCATAACCCCTGACCAACACGTCATTGCCGAGAACTTGAATGTTGGTGTAAAATCTCACTTCAGGAGTTCCTCATATTTGTCTTTCAGTTTACCAGTGGGGTCTGCCAGTGTCAAGATCTTATCAGAATGAATCATAAATGTGTTCTGATTGGTAATGTTTACCAACCAGGGAATCAGATTCCCATCCTCTGTCAGAACAAATGGTTCAGTCAGTTTACAATCTGGCGACCCAAGTTCAGCAGAGACCTCATCAATCTGGGTCAACAACGTCAGATTCGACAACACCAGAATCTTCAGATTTTCCATACTTCTTAATTGACTTTTGATACAGTTCTGTTAGTTGATCGATGGGTTCAACAATGCTCACAACCCAATCTGCTGGGACGGGAATGGTTTTGTCTTTGCTGAGAGGAACATAAGGGGTGACTTTCATTTCAGTTTCGCCCGAATCCCTCTTGAAAACTTTTGCGGTGCAGGGGTTATTTAAAAAATAACCAACGACTGCTTGAGCTTCACCGACAACCATCTCTGAGACATCAGCGACAACATCTTCACCAGATTTCAATAAGACTAATTTGATGGTCATTTTTGATTTATCTCTCCTAGTATATTAGCACAAAAAAGGGGGGACACAACTGGATTTTGCCAGTTGCTCCCCGCGCCGACGATATTCAGTTGTATTTATTGGTCCTTACCAAACCACAAGAAACGTTTGTGATTCTCTGGAACGATACGAACCAAGGCCACTGCCAGAATCCCGTTTTCAAACTTCACTTCCTTGACTTCCACATCATCGGAAAGAGTCCAGGTGCGAGTGAAGGAACGAGCAGCGAGACCACGGTGGACATATTCACGTTGGTCAGTGTCTGCTTTTGCTGCTTCGACAACGAGTTGACTGTTTTCAGTGTAAACCTTTACTTCGTCCTCTGCGAACCCTGCGAGGGCAAGTTCCAGACTGAAGGTGTTCTCATCCACCTTAACGAGGTTGTAAGGGGGATAGTTGACATCTTGCTGAATCGTGTTAAACGAATCAAAGAATTTGTCAAGACCAATCGAGTAACGATCAATGTCCTTCAGGAAGGTGTTGATGTCACCAGAACGGTATCGTGCGAGGTTTCCCATTGGGTTTCTCCTTTTTAAGCGAGTGTAAATTGTGAACCCTTTCGGCGTCCACAATGTAATTATAAGACTTTACTCGAAAAAAGGAAGGTGGAAAACCGTCAATTCTCTTCGGTTTTTACCTTACGAGCACCAATGTTATATTTCTGCTCCAGAGTCCACTCGTTCTTATCACGATAAGGGAGAACCTTGATCTGATTCAGTGGAGCAATGTCCATAATGCTGTCTTCCTTAACAACAGAAATCAGTCCCCAGTCAACCAAGAGACGGGTGATCCTGTTGCGGCGCTGCACATCATTAACTGTGATGTTAGCATACTTTCCATCAAGGGCAAACAGTTCCTTGAAGTGAACAATATAATACTTACCCTGTTTGTGCAGGATGTGACAGGACTGGTACAGCTTCTTTTCCTTGCGAGAAGCGACACCAATTCTTGTCAGAGTCTCTCTTACCTTCAGGAAATCGTCAGGTTCATTTAATACCACCTCAATCATCTGGTCTTGCGACCAGTTTACTTGTGGCTCAATAGTTTGAGTCATTTTTTACCGCCAGTGTCAAGTCGTTGTTTAATAAATTCGATTTGCTCAGGTGACAAAAGTTTCAGTGCTTGAGATGCTTTCTCGTTACTATAACCATAATAACGTTTCACATAATCAAGATCCGAGATCTTGTCTTTACGAAGCCAAGGAGAGAATCTCTTCCTTTTTCTCAAACTATTTAGATAAAATTCATATTGCATGTCTTTATCAAGAAATGCGTACTTGTTCATCTCGTTGGCAAGTAAGACGCAATCCAAGTGACCAGACAAACAACGATTGATAATAAAAGGAGGATAATCCTTGGCGAGAGAAGAATCCTCCTCAAGCAGATTCTGCTTGGTGAAGTTGATTGAGTTCAACCAGTCCTTAAGTTCCATAACCGTCGTTGGTGAGTTTTTCAATGTATTCATAAATCAGTTTCCACCCAAACTCGTAGGTGTCCCCGTGCTCATCCTGCAGATAAAAAGGAATGTCGGGGTGAAGGCGCTTTGCACGGTAATAATGATTGACTACATTATAGTCATCATCAATGCACCTTTCAATCTCCAGTTGATCAACCGCCATCAATCTGACATCCCACCATTGAACCTGCTACGATGCCTGTGGGTATTGCCCACCAACGACCATCACCACGAGATACAGCAGCACCAATGCCGCCGCCAGCAATGCCGCCAAGAATACTTCCTTCAATACACGAGTTGTCGTCAACGTTCTCTGCTCGTTGCTGAGGGACTGGGGTGGTTGCAGAAGGTGCTGGAGTGTTACCACAAGGAACAGCGACACGTTCGTTATAACGTTTCACATAACCAGGACTGTTCTTGGTGCCTGGGATGTACTCCTCACGATACACATCTTTGTAGCACTCTTGCTGTTGTGAGTAACCACGCTGAGTGTAGTTCTCTGCCAAAGCAGGCATTGGAACTAACAACAATAAGGCAAGTAAATGTTTCATCACAAAATCAGAGACTTACTGGGGGTTTTGATAGGTGAGAACATCTCCTCATACTGATCAATGAGGTCATCATTGACATCAGCAATGTAGATGATCCACTTCTTATTTACCTCAATCTCCTTGACATCACGTCGAAGAAGAGGAGACCAGGGAGCGAAACCAAGTTGTCCGTTACCTGTGGGAACTGCAACGATGGGGTTCATCAGAACAAGGGACTCTTCCTTATCCTCAAGAACATCTGCCACCACGTCCTCACCAGAGGACATTCGAATTACTTTTACGTTCATTTGAATTCACACTCGATCATTACTTCAGTTAGACAAGCTAACATATTTATTTCTTGGTCTGCAACAAATGCACACTGATATTGGTACTTAGCAATAATCAGAACTGCTGCAGCGATGCCAGGACCAGAGAGATGGTTATAAATGCCATCATAAATCCTGCGAAGAAGCATCGACGGGTCATTGTCCAGATTGTCAACCACCCACTTACGAACCTCAGGGAAGTTCTTCTCCTTCAAGTTCTTATAAAGGTCGGTGACTGAGACATCGGAGAAGGTGGCAAGAATGCCAGAGTCAATCTTTCCACCAACCGAATAACGTTGACACTCATTAAGAACGCGACGCCAGTCAGGAAAGTGTTTGTTGATTAGTTCGGCAAGGACCTTTTTATCAAACGCAACACCCTCCTTATCCAAGATGTCCTGGAGACGTTCGAAGAAGTTTCCTGCGAGGTCTGCTTTCTCTTTTCCTTTGAGGGAGAAGTCGATGACAGCACACCTGGAATGGAGCGGTTGGATAATTTTATTTTTGTAGTTGCAGGTGAAGATGAACCTGCAGTTACCAACAAACTCCTCAGTAAATGCCCTAAGGGCGAGTTGAACGTCTGGTGTTGTGTTATCTGCCTCATCAATGATGATGACCTTGTGTTTAGCAGACGAAGAAAGTGAGAGGGTCGAAGCGAAGTTCTTCGCATTGTTTCTGACAGTATCGATGAATCGACCTTCGTCGGATCCGTTAATGACATAAACATCTACTCCTAGTTCGTTACACAGTGCTTTAGCGACAGTTGTCTTACCACAACCAGGAGGTCCAGACAACAACAAGTTAGGGACTTCACCCTGCTTGAGGAAGTCCCTGAAGGTTTTCTTAGTCCTCTCAGGGAGGATACAATCATCAATTGTCTGAGGGCGATACTTCTCCGTCCAGACAAACTCATTCCGACTCATCAGGTTTCCTCAGTGAAAAAGATCCATCTTTATTATCAATCCATTCTAACACATCACCCTCCTTCCATCCCAGACTGTCCAGAAAGTTTTCAGGGAATGTAAGAATTCCATCATCATCAACTGTGAGAACTGTTTTCATAACCAATCGGGTTTCCTTTCTGGTAGTCTAACATAATTGTCTTTGACCCAGGGTTTGGATGCAATGTACATTTTATAAGCATCAAAAGTTGAGATGCTGTCATCCAACTTGAACTCATCAGGCATTGCCCTGACAAATGGTGTGGGATCTTTACCAGACCTTCCTGCTGGATCTGCCATTGGGAAGATCTGATGTGCGTGAGTCAGAGCAGGCAAGCAACTGTGAATCTTCTGATACCTGTTGGAATACTCTTCACACAGTGCGAGACCGTGGCGAATCAACCAACGCCAGTTCAGGACAAACTCAGATGCCCACATGGTGCAGGGATGGTGCCTGAAAGCGCCTGCAGTGGTCTTGTAAGGCGTTCCATCTGCCTTAGGGATGGTTCCAAACCCGTGACCCCATTTGTCAGATGCAACAATAGAAAGCATTTGACAGCACTCCAAAGGCATCTTTACGATGTGTTTATCAGGAAGAACGCGAGCAGATATTACTGGGTCTGGGTCAGTGACAAAGATATTCACAAGAACTGCATGAGATAACCAACACCCCAGTTTAACGTGCCATCTGGGAAAACGTCAAAGTTTTCATCAAGAATTTCACTTGCTTTAATAATTCTTTCTTTGCCACATGCCTTGGCACTTGCTGCTGATGCACGCATAAACTCAGCAAATGCAGCGTCATCCTTCTTACCTTTCTGATACCACTCACGGACCTCTTTGAGGACTTCCACTGTCTCATCAGAGAAAGTCACGTCACCTTCTTTGAGAGGAATGGTCCAACGCTTGATGCATCCCATGCTGAAGTTCATCACTTCACGGGTTTGCTCAATCGGAAGTGCGTAAGGTTCATTACCACGATACGCAAATTGGATGACGCCATTAGTGCACTCCATGACTCTTAGGAGTGCGACGCCATCCTTGTCCTCTTCGGACATGTTATCAAATAATGCTTGCCAGTCTTTCACGATAGTGGTCTCACAAATTCATTGGACACCATGTCTGTTGCTCCAAACATGCTGTTCATGTACTCCACACCTTTCTCTGGTGTGGTATGGTCTCCACAAGTGAACACATCACAGACTGCCATCCCCTTCTCTGGCCATGTGTGAATGCTTATGTGGGACTCTGCCAACAACACAATGGCAGTTACACCCTGAGGTTCAAACTTATGTGAATGAAGTGCCAGCAAAGTTGACTGACACTTCTTAGATGCGTTATACAACACATCTCTCACAAACTCCTCATCATCCAAAAACTCCTCAGAGCAACCTTTCAGAGTAAAGAGAATGTGTCTCATCACCCAAAGGAAGAATCTGGTTCAAGGGCGATGTAATAAGTCACATCGAGATTTTTGTTTCGGAAACGAGACAGCAGTTTGGCGGAAACAACCACATCATAGTTACCAGGAACAATCTTCAGGTTCTCCTCCTTGAAGTTGAACACGAACTCAGCGTCAGTCTCACCGACAACGATGGAGAAATCATTGGAGGTGTCGTTCTTCTTATCACGAGCAACCAACTTGACTTCCTTACCATCACCAATGGCAGAGATGTCAGGCAACTGATAAACAGAAGATGCTTTCTTCAGTTTGTCCAACTGCTGACTGGTGAGTTCGAAGCAGACATCCTCAGAAGGAAGAGAGATCTCTTTCTCAGGAGGTGCAACGATCACATTGGGATCAGCAAAGAAATACTTCGAACGCATCCGACCTTCTTTGATGACCACATAATCATCTGCTTTCTCAAAGTCAAGGTCGGGACTTCCGTGCAGTGACAAACCATTGAGAAACTGGTTCAGGTCATAAATGCCAAAGTCTTTAGGCAGTTCCTCGGTGATGTTTGCTTCCACGAGAATGTTCTTCATCACACTGATGGTGCGAAGACGAGTGCCTGCTTTGAAAAGGATGGACTGGTTAATGCTGCTGAAGTTCTTCAGGAGATTGACAGTCGTTTCAGAAAGTTTCATAGTTATCAGTCTTTTTGTCGTGGAGGCCAGAGAAATGGTACAGAAGGATACAATAATGCATTGCCTTCAGAATGTCAAGTTTTGACTTACCTTTCTTCTTACCAAACCTGGAAAGGTACTTAATGGCATTAGAACGAGAGAATGCCTCACCGTCACCAATGCTTCCGATCAAGTCAAGAGTTTGAGTTTTTGACTCTTCGGATGTGTAATGCGAATGATAAGTGCTAGCAAGATACTCTTCAAGTTCTTTCAGTGCCTTATCTTCGTTGTATTTCCAGAATCCATTCTGGTTGCTCATAACAATAAACTCGTTTGTGTCATCGGGAATGTCTGGATACATTGAATCCAGGTAAGTGTAATGATCTTGGTGCATTATGGGAGTGTATTCATATCCTCCCGATGCACTGATAAAATCAGTGTCGTTCATAACGAAAGTCTTTTCCTCTAATTATACCTCACGAGGGAACTTTTCTCCAGTTGCCGTGAGATCAAACTGGATCTCTGCATCCACTTTATCATACAATTCAATGAATGCTTGTTTGGTCTCATCATCAAAGCGATTCAGACAAACTTCAATTGCTTTAGTCTTATCCTTGAAGATGCTGAAAGCACGGATGATGTGGACCAGACGGCGGGTGCTGATGACCTCATCGATGCCACCATCATAGAAGGTCTTACGGATGATGTCTGCCCAGTCCACCAGGTGCTTGATGAACTTGTCATCGTGACACCCAACAGAAGCAGAGTGAAGACGCAACAGTTTTTCTTCCTGTGCGGGAGTGGGATACTCTTGCTCGAAGGTCACACAGAAGCGTTCGAGGAATGCCTCATTGAGAACATTGGTTCCAATAAAGCGACCGTCATCGCTGCCTTTACCTTTAGTATTTGCAGTTGCAACAACATTGAATCCACGCTTGGGGTGAACCATCTTGCCAATCTTCTTCAGGAAGACACCTTTGCCTTCCAGGATGGACTGCAGACACAGGATCTTATTGGATGCCAGATCAACCTCGTCTAAAAGGAGAACTGCTCCACGTTCAAGAGCCTCCACGACGGGTCCATTATGCCAGACAGTTTCGCCATTAACAAGACGAAACCCACCAATAAGATCATCCTCGTCAGTCTCAATTGTAATATTGACACGGATTAGTTCCCTATTTAGGGAAGCGCAAGCCTGTTCCACAGATAACGTTTTACCGTTACCCGAAAGACCCGTAATAAACGTTGGATAAAAAAGATTGGACCGAAGAATCTTCTTGATATCATTGTGACTACCAAAAGCGACGAAGGTATCATCTTTCTCAGGGATAAGGTTCTGTTCCACTGCAGGCATCGCTGCAGGTTGTTGGAACGTGTGCTCCAGTTGCTCGGTGGTGGTTAGATCCCACTTGCCGCGACCGACCTTATGACTTTCCAACTTCTTTGTAACTGTTTGATAATTATTGCCATTCATTGCACACCAAGCACGGATGTCACCAGAAGTAACCTGGTCACCATAAAGTGCCTGGAGGGATGAGATGATGTACTCTGGACTCAGTGCCATTTGTTCGGGACTCAACTGAACTTACTATAAACGACTGGTTCGGTTTCTTGAGCGATAACAACCAGTTCGTAAACTGTCTAAGCAATCAGTTCTACGAATTGGTTTAATACTTTCTTATTTAGAGACTTGGACCGAAGGGACTTCATAAAAGCACTCTTGATTTGAGTCTTAGAGGCATCCTCCTGAACCTCAAACTCAGTGTCATTGAATAGGGAGTTCATAATGATACCAAAGTATTGATGGTAACCAGAACCAGAGACAGCATAAGACTTGTCTTTACGAGCCTGTTTCATCCTCTTATCATTGATCTCACCTTCATAACGAGTAACGAACTGACGCAAGTCACGAGAGTACATCAATCGAATGCCGATAAGATTCACATCGGGAAAGGTCTCTCTCAAGTCTTTCAAAAGAACTGTAGTGAAATCGTGGTAAGACCAATCAATCGCATAAGTGCGTCCAGTCTTACGATTACGAAGGTAAGAGGAGGAGTTCAAGTGACGAGTTCCCATCTGCGACTTACCTTTGTACTCAGAATAGTACTTCTTGTAAACGGGCAGAGGAGGTGCTTCACCATCAGTCAGAATGACACAATGAACTTTCTGAACGTGGTTCTCTTTCTTGAACTTAGGAAGAATCTTGTGAAGGCAGATGACCGTTTCGTTCAGAGGAGTTCCAGATAGGAAGTAAGGACCAGGAGCAATGTAAGAAACATTGTGGTCGAACGAATAAGCGAGACGCCAGATGTTACTCATCTGTTTGTCCAGTTCTGCTTTCTTTACTTTATGAGAGAAGAAGTGAAGGAGGTTAAAGTCATCATCAACCACCAGGTCATTCTCTTTGGCATTGTGATGATGAACTGGCAGACTTCCGTAATAACGATGGTTGTTGCGATAATTGTTACTAAAGGCATAAACATCGAAAGGAATCTGAACCTTCTTACAGAACCAAATCAGATTATAAAGTTGCCTCAAGGTGTCCATCATACAGTGAGTCATTGACCCAGACCAGTCCAGAATAAAGACCAGACCGTGATTCTTACCGTCAGAGGTTACAGTGATTTTCTTGAATAAGTCTTCTTCATATCGGTAAGCGTGTAGTTTAGAGCACTCCAACACTCCAGTCCGACTAACAGAAGAACGAGCATAAGAATCAGCAGATTTTCGACATTCGAATTCTTTGACAAGGTAATTCACCTCCTTTTGTGCTGAAGTTTTGAACTGTTTATAATCTTCATCAACGTTACTGAAGTCAGCACAAGTCTTTTGCTTGACACCATAAGAATCTTCATAGTAAAGAGGTTCAAGTTGCTCGGCAAAGTAATCACCAATCTCTTTATGGACTCGCGCATTATCAATCACAAAGTCTTCCAGATTGATGTCAGGAACCTCGGCGTAAATGGATGAGCGATGAGTGGGTTCAACAAGTTGTTGGAGATTCTGCTCAAGTGCCTGGTCAGTTTGAACTTCGGGTTCCTGTTGTTGTTCTTTCTGTTCAGACTTCTCTTCAGATTCTTCAGTCTTATCAGATGTGCCAGAACTGGGAGTGCCTTCTTTCTTGCCCTCAGGGTTGGGTTGCTGAGGTTGTTGCTTTTGCTGCTGAACTTCGGACTTGCAATACTCATACAGAACCCGAGCAGCGTCACACGCTTCGTCAAAAGTCTCTGCCTTAGCAATCAAATTCAGAATCTCTTTCTCTTCGTCCAGAAAAGGAATGCTCATAAAACTGCCACCCTTGAAGTGAAGGTTGGCACGGTCAGCAAGATTCATTTGAGGGATCTTATCCTCATCAACTTCGAAGAAGTTATCTGCAACCATCTCCTGATAACCTCGGTAAAAGGTTTTGTTCAGACCAGGATACTTACGCTTGATGAGTTTCTCAATGCGGACATCTTCGGTCACATTGATGAACTGAATGGGAACATCCTCTGGAGGGTCAATGTTTGGAGTGAACAATGCGTGTCCCACCTCGTGACCCACCAGAAGGTCGTACACGATGCCAGAAGCACGCTTCCAGATGGGAAGAGTGAGAACCCTGCCATCCACGTCAAAAGACGCTGTGGTGCAGTTGGGAGAGTTCTCTACGATGAGATCTTCAGTGGCAAGCAACTTAGCAAGTTGTGATTTGATTTCGAGATCGATCATCAGTCTTCCGCTTTGCTTTCATCTTACAACAAAACCCAGGCAGAAACCTGGGTGCGAGACAGTTTTTTAACTGGTATAACCAAACCCCCTTGGAGTTGGAATCTCCTCGGGGGCCTGTCGGTCGGTGTGTCCTCCCTTAAATTACTCGGTTAGAATGTGGCGACAGAACCTCTTGGCGTCGCTATCGTTTCCTCCCACTTCTGCCATACAGGAAAAGTAATCTGCTACACGGTCGTTTAGATCCTCCATCCGTGGTTCTTCATGAATTTCCCAAGTGGCAAGCTCATTATAAGAAACAAGGTTTTTCATAAATGAATACCTCACGTCATGTTTTTATTTAGTGGAAACAAGGAAATGTGACAGCTTTGTAATGAACTTTTATGTCTTGGTTTTCAACTGACTGAATCCCCTTGTCTTCTCAAATTGTAGCACCTCACCGAACTTATCGTCAAGACCAGACTTATGTGAGATAACAAAGATGTTACAATCCTTGATTGTGAATCGAATGATCTTCAGAAACTCCTCTGTACCAAAACCATCCAGAGACGAGTCAAACACCTCGTCCATAATGAGAAGGTTGGTGTTGACTGAGTTCTTAAACCTTGCCACCTCTCTCCAGGTGAACAACAAAGCAAGGTCAATTCTCATCTTCTCACCCTCAGAGAATGATGAGTAAGTGAAGTCTTCATGAATGGGAGTTTCGATGGTCTCGTTAAACTCCTCATCCAACTTGAAGTTGATGTAAAAATCCATCATCTGAAGATACTTGTTTACTGATTGATTAATCAGTGGCAAATACTTCTTGATGATCATTGCTTTGACTCCACCATCTTTCAGAAGGTTGTAAGTAAAATCATGGTAATAAGTGTCTTCCTTCTTACCACCAACCTCTTCAAATGTGTTTTGGAGTCTGTCCTTGAAGTCTTCTAACTTTTCATGCTCAGTATTTCTGTTCTCAAGTTGCTCGGTAATTGTTTGAATTTCAGATTCCAGTTGTGTGATCTGTTGTTGACAACCAGAGATTCGAGTATTGTTTTGAGAAATGCCATGTAAAAGTTGAGTGACCTCCTTAGAGATTCGTTGGAAAGAAGACTCCCTCATCTCTTCGTTTTTAATTGCTTCTTCGAGTTCTTGATAACCCTTCTGCAACTCTGCAGCTTTATTCTGGGAGTCTTCAATCTTATTTAGTCTGAAGGTCTCTTCTATGGATTGTGTACAGGTTGGGCAAACCGTCTTCTCAGTAAAAAATTTATGTTCCTTTACGAGAGTTGCAATCTTCTGTGAAAGTTTACCTTTAACGTTGCCAAACTCTTTCAGTTTCTTTGTGGCACCCTGAAGTCCCTCCAGTTCGTCCTGAAGTTTTGTTGACTGCACTTCCAGGTCCTGGTTCTCATGAACGTAACCGTCCACACTTGCCAGTAGTGCTGTGATCTTTTCTTTCTTTTGTAAAATGTTATCGTTGCCTCTCTTCTCCAGTTGCTCGATAAAGTTCTTCTGCATTTCAACTTTATCTTTCAGACTGTCCTTCTTCAGATCCAGGGTACGAATCTCTTCACGAAGACTCCGAATCTTTTCCTTGATTAACGTATTCATCGAAGAGAAGATGCGAATATCCAACAGATCCTCAACCACTTCCCTGCGGGAAGCAACAGGAAGTTGCATGAATGGAACAAACGAACTGCTTCCCAGAATCACGATCTGAGTGAAACTCTTATAATTCATCTTCAGAACATTCTGTTCCAACCACTTCTGCTGATCCACAGCAGATGCATTCTGGTCCAGTGGTTGGTCGTCTCTGTAAATTTCAAAGACCGCTGGTTTGATTCCTCGGACAACTTTCCAAGGTGTGGAGTTCACAGAGAACTCAATCTCAACTAAACAACTCTTTTCGTTGGTTGTGTTGACCAGTTGAGGTTTATTGATTTTACGAAATGCTTTCCCATACAAAGAAAAACACAAAGCATCAAGAATGGTGCTCTTGCCTGCTCCGTTAGAACCAATGATGAGAGTGGTCGATTCTTTATCAAGTTGGACTTCAGTAAACTGGTTCCCTGTACTTAAGAAATTCTTCCATCTAATCTTTTCAAATGTAATCATGTTCTTCTAAGCTGTGAGGAGGAATCACAACGTCATCTTTGGTAATTATAGTATAGCAGTGATCGTGTATTTCGCAAGTCTTAATCATTATTTCATCCTCCACTTCCATTACATGCATCTCAGGGAATCCAAGTTCTTCCAGTTGCATGGCATAACGAACAGCATCATCCATCAATTCAAAGATGTAGAGAACTTGTTCCCCATCATCATTCCGAACCGAATAAGCACCTTCGACTTCTTTGCCCTCAACTGCAAGAATGAACATTAGACTAACTCACATGCCTCTTGGTAGATTTCCCTAATCAATTTCTGAACTTTGGACTTATCCAATTCCGTTTCAGTTTCTTCAATGTAACGATCAAGAATTGTTAGCGTGTCTTCTGACTGCAGAACTTCATCTGCTTCCTTATCATACCAACCACTAAAGTCAAAGTTCTCAACAATCTTCAGATCAGCAACTCCAGTCTGATAAAGTTTATCAATAAACTTCTCAAACTTAACAGTGTTGGATTTATTTACAACAACCACTTTGACAATCTTATTTACATAAGGTGTGGCATCAAAGAGTTGATGATCGGTGTCGTCATACTTGATGGAATAGAACATCTTGTATGGGTTATCCACATACTCGTGTTCTAAGGTTTCGGTGTCTAGGATTGTGAACCCACGGTTATCACCCACGTCGGTCCAATACATCTCATAAGGATTACCTAGGTAGAAGATTCGTCCGTCAGTTGATCTTGTATGGTAGTGACCTGAAAAGACCTTTTCGAACTTCTCAAATAACTTGCTCTCCAAACCATGGTCCATGACGATCTGTCGATTAACTCTAAATCCGTTGAGTTCAAGATGCCCCAACGCGACGTTGCAACGAGTCTTTTGAACAATTTTGACAGTGTTTTCTTCATTTTCACTATTGATCCAGGGTACAAGTAAAACGTCTAACCCAGCAACAGTCGCTTCTGCTGCTTCCGAATAGACATGGACATTATCATATTCTTTCAGTAACAACTCAACACTGTTAACTGAGTTCGTGTTCTTATAATAAGCGTCGTGGTTACCAGCAATGAGGTGCATCTCAATGTCTCTTTCCTTCAGTGGTTCAAACACAACACGCTTAGACCACTGGAGAGCAGAGAAGTCAATGCCTTTACGGGAGTCGAAACAGTCTCCCATGTGAATCACATGTTTAATTCCCAACTCATCGATTGTTGGAAAGAAGATGTTGGCATAGAACTCTTCAAAGTAATCATGAAACAGTTTAGAGTTCTTACGGGCACCATAATGAGTGTCCGTGATGACAGCAATCTTCATGAATAACGCAACTTTGCGTGCACAGAATCCTTGATGCTATTGTAATCGGAATAGTTCTCTGCGTCAAGATCGTTGGCATCGAAGACTTCATCAAAGTTTGTCTTCTCAAGAATCTTGTTCTTGATCTCCAGTTGCTTCTTCTCCTGAGAGATGCGTCTGAGGAATGCGTAGTAAATGATCTGAGTAAAGTAAGCAAAAGGATTCTTTGACTTCTCAGAATTGAAGTTGTGGATGTAGCGAACACAGTTCTCAATTCCGTCACAGATCATGTCCTCACGGAACATGTAATTGACAAAGTTTGGTTTATAAGACAAACGATTGGCCATCTTCAAGAAACAGTCACCAATGTAACGAGGGATTGGTGGCTTGGGTTTCCCTGCTGCCTCTGCTCTCTTCACCTCTGCGAAGTAAATCTCAATGGCATCCAGAAAGTCTTTGTTATTGACGTAATGTTCTTTGGCTTTTGGTCTGGCCATGATTTTGTATTTCTTTGTAAGAGTCGTCATTCATAATGTGATTCATATTGTTTTTATTCTAACAGAACTCATTCAGCTTAACAAACCTCTGTTCTGTTGATAAGATAGGTTTGTCGCAGTTTCAGGTTTGGCTTTAAGAGCTTTTATAGAGCTTCTCTAGAACCTCTTTGGTATCCTTAACGTTTCCTAAGTAACCCATCTTACGGTCCAACTTAGAGTAATTGGACTTGTTAGACTTACGAACATAATCCTGATACATGATGATCATTTGAATGTCCTCAGACTCAGACATCGTGAGAACATCATCAAGATTAATCATGAACAAATCTTCAGAAGAAGTTTTCAACCAAGGTTCAAGTTTGTAACCAGTGACTTGACCTCTGATCTTGATTTCATCAACACAAACAGGATTGGAAACGAGAAGCATTGTTCTGTCTCCTTCATCAGATGCTGCTACTTTACAGAAGATTTCATCACCACATTTGAGTTTGATTGTGGCAAAGAAGTCATCTTCGATCATATTTACCTCCTTATTCTTTTAGGTCTACTGTAACGATCTCATAGTTAAAGTTTTCAGAGACATAGATTTTGATTCTTTCGATGAAATGATTCAGTGTGTAGTTCTTTCTTGAGTTGAGAGTAATGTCATCAGCGATATCATAGAGTCTTGCTTTGACTTTATCTTTTCCCTTTCTCAGAACTCTTCCTATACTCTGGAGATTACGAATTCTTGATTTCGAAGGAGAAGCAAAGATTACGTTATGAAGATTTTTAATATTAATACCAGTGGAGAATGTTCCGAAAGATGCTACGATAATTGCATCCTTCTCCTCTTCGGTAATTCTTCTAACTTCTTCTCTCTCATCGGTGGCAACACCACCATGGATATAAAAGACTTTACGTCCTTCCTTTACTTTGTTATTTATCATTTCGTAAAGCAAATCTCCATGAGATTCCACTCTGGTAAACAGAAGAAGAGTGTTACCTTTGAGGTCACAAGTCAAATTAGTTAGAAACTTGTTTCGTCGTTCATGAGAAATCAGATATTGAATTTCATCTTCATATGTGTCAAACTTTTTGGGTTTGTGTTTCAGAACCACACACTGAATGTCAAGAGTGGCAAGGTGTCCCTCATCAATAAGTTTCTTGGTCTGAGTGACTTTGTAAGATGGACCAAAGAGTCCTTCCAGAACCCACTTGTGTGTCTGAGTTCCATCGAGTGTTCCTGTGAAACCAAACCTGTATTTCGCATGATGTAACTTTGTCATTACACCAATCAAAGACTTACTCTTAAACAAGTGTGCTTCATCACCAATGATGACATTGAAGTCTTCGAAGAAACTTCTGTCTAAGTTATAAATGGATTGCCAAGTTGTGATGGTGACTTCATTGACATTGGTTCTTTCACGTCCAGCATAAATCCTGTGACAGTGATTCTGAGCATCCCATCCATACTCTTGAAAGTCTTTGAACATCTGTTCCACAAGAGAAGTTGTGGGGACCACCAAAAGAATCTTTTGTTTTCTTGCAACAAAGTATCTCACCAGTGTGTAAATCATGAAAGACTTACCAGAGGCAGTGGGTGAGATGAGAAGTTTTCTGTTATATCTCAGCGCATCATAAACAGCATCAATCTGATAATCTCTGGGTTGGAGATGTGTGATGGCATTCATGTAATCCTTGACACCGCCTTTACTTACAAAGTCATTGACTTCGAAAGGCAATCCGTAAAACTTATTATTTTCAAACGAATAAGTGTATCCTGCTTGATCGCAGAATGCCACAATCTTATCCAACAGACCAATGTAAATCCTCTTGGTCCTCATGTCGAAAAGGTGAATCTCTCCGTTCCAATTCCTTTTACGATATTGAGGCATGAACTTTGCATTGGGTGCTTCAAAGGTAAAGCGATCCCTTAGTTCATATTCAATGTGAGGTTCAGTTGTGATCTTTAGATATACTTCGTTGACTTTTTCAATAACAAGGTCAGCCATGTCACCATGTGTCTGACCTATTTAGTTACCCAAGTCCAGCTGAGAATCTCATAAACTCAATGGCATTCTTAATCTGATAAGTTCTCTGTGCCAACTGTTTTAGAATCTCTTCAAGATACTTCAGCATGACATCATAATATTCAATCTTCAACGAAACTCCTGAGAGTTTTTCATCAGCATCCAAATACTTCTGAAGAGTGTCTTTATCTCGAATCTTTTTAGGGAAGGGGTTGTCGATGTAAACTTCTGGATCTGCTTTGCCTGAGAAGTATTCATAACGTTCGTGGCGAATGTTCTTTCTTTGTTGATCCGCCTTCTTCCTCAACAACTGAATGTTGTTATACAAGTCGTAATACTTTGCGTGAAGGATGGGGATGTTGAGTGATTCGGTGTGGAGATTATCATGATCCATCTTGGAGTCTTTGACCCACATCGATTGGATTGTTTCAAGGTCAACCATTAACAGCAGGACGTAATCTCGTCAATATTATACATCATGTATTTAAAACTGACTTGTGCAGTAAAGAATTCTGCATCTTGCAGCGTTGCATCGAATTGCAGAGTGGAGAGACGATAAGGGAACAGGTTCTGATACTTGACCTTGAACGATGCGTTATTCATCGAATCAAGAATTGTCATTGTACCGTCAGAATACAAGTTCAATTCTGAACGTGGTTCTTGTTCGACATTAATGGTGTCGCTTTTCTTCTGCCAATTATAAATCTCACTTAGACTCTCTGGGAAACCGATTCCACGAATCCAGTTTTGAATCTCCATATAGTTTTTGAGATCTTCATCGACCAAGAACTCAAAGGTCAGGTCTTCAAAGTCAATCATTGTTCCTGGAAGAGGAATCTCTCTCAGGTAATTTGGTTGTCTGGCAATGTCCAGTTCCAATGCAGGCAGGTTAATCTTTCTTCCAAAGTAAGAAACCTTGGGTGCACGATTAACTGAGAACGTGAAACCTCTGGGTTGCAGAAAGTTTCTATTCTCAATCTGGGTGTTAATTGGCTTCTGAACTGCCATGGTGTTTTTTAGTTATTTATCAGCAGCCTTTGATCTGAGTGGCAATCTCACCACCAACGTTGGATCCCATGTCTTGTCCCAACATTACTGCCCAACCTGCTGCGAGCCATCCGATGTAAGGAATGCCTGCGATTGATGGTGCGGCTGCTGCTCCTAAACTTGCACCAACCAATCTACCTGCATTCTCTCCTCCACCTTCCGCCTTGATGCACTCTTCGGACCTCGCAACTGGCTTTCCCTCAGAGTCAACCTCCTGAGAAACTTCATTAGGAACATACTGTCGTTCAACAGTTGTGGTTGATCTTCCACCGATTCCAAAGACACCATTGGATTGATCGGTATAAGTCGTGTTATCAAGAACAGTGGGGTCATGTCCTTTATAATCAATCGTGTAACTTCCGTCTGGATTTACAGTGATTGAATACGTTGTGTAATCTCCAACTGGAGGATAATTAATTTGAACTGGTTCTCTCTTAATGAGGTGCCCAATCACTCCGATGTGAGCCACTGCAATGATGACACCAACACTTCCAGCGAACCACTTAATGTATTTCATAACATCAGAAGTGAGTGATGTTATTTATTCCACATATCTTCGAGAATGAGGCGATACAAGTAATCCTTCATGTAAGAAAGTTCCTGTTGTTCCTCAATGGGACATGCAGGGTAACCTGGCCAGTTCTGAAGATAAAAGCAAACAGACTTATAAAGGAGTTTCACATCTCTCATGTCAAACTCCATGACGTAATCTGGATCTTGTTGGAAATCTTCTTCGTGCATTAGTAACCTGAATCTGCGACACACATACCAATACAAACTAACCCGTTGGATGCTGTCCGCCCACAGTGATTACAGAGAACAGGTTCGTCAGTTTCTTCTTTTTTATCTTCTTCTTCCATGGTAATATTTAGGGGCAATAAAAAAGGGACCCGAAGGTCCCTTGAGAAACACAGAAGTGTGATAAAAATCACATGAGGTTCTTAACTTGAACTCTTCTGTAGTAACGGTTGGAGTTAACGCGAAGGCGTCCGAGTCCTTGGGTTGTACCCTCAGCGAATGGGTTGGCAACAAGACCATAACGAGTCTTGAATCCAATTTTTGGCTGGAAGGTGTCCTGACCGACGGCACGAACCATCTGCAGGGGAACATAAGGACAATAGAACAGACCAGCGTCATAAGGTGAAGAACCCTTATAACCAACGACGTAGTACTGGTTACCTGAATCGGTTGCTGTGTTAGCAGCAGCCAGGTTAGCAGCATATGGGTCGATGTAGACGCGGAACTTACCGTTGATGGTACCAGCGAAGGTGTTGCCAGTGTCGTCAACGTTCAGGTTGGCGTTCAGAGCAGGAGTGTAATCCAGGATTCCAGCCATCGTCAGGGCGGAGGCAACGTCTGCAGAGCAGAGGATCATGTTGCCCTTTCCACGACGAGTTCTCTGTGCGATAGCGTTAGCGTCGCGCTCGATTTGGAACAGGAGACCCTTGAACTTCTCAACCGACCAACGTCCGTTGGAGTCGATGTCCAGGTCGAATACACCAGCAGTGGCAGTGTTAGAAACAGCGCCTTGCTCAGCAACCTTATAGATGGTTCTGATAACTTCGCGGTTGATCTCAGCCAGGATCTCTGTGGAGAGGATGTTGGCGAGTTCAGCTTCAGCGTTCAGACCGTGGATTGCCTTGAGGTCCTGGGCGAGTTCCAGTGAGTACTCAGCCTTCAGGGCTCTTGACTTGGCGGTTACGGTGACTTTCTCGATCGAGAAGGCCATCTCGTTGAACTGGTTACCAGTTCCATTACCCAGGTTCTCAGCGTCACCTGTAACCATTCCCTGACCAACGTCATAGGCGGTTGAGGTGGCAGTACCTACAGGGTTCAGGACCGATGGGTTAGTACCAGACTGAGCAGTTGTACCCAGACCAG
>Ga0255772_10001551_pt1 | contig 22914 bp, 43 predicted proteins | sample 071ome_34_FD_179970 | JGI IMG/M metagenome (GOLD analysis project Ga0255772, IMG submission 179970) | Coastal salt marsh microbial communities from the Groves Creek Marsh, Skidaway Island, Georgia - 071411BT metaG (version 2) | ecosystem: Environmental > Aquatic > Marine > Intertidal zone >...
TGCTGTGCTGAGGTGTGAGGTGTGAGGTGTGCTCTGCTGAGGTGTGAGGTGTGAGGTGTGCTCTGCTGAGGTGTGAGGTGTGAGGTGTGCTCTGCTGAGGTGTGAGGTGTGCTTACAATTGACCGTCTAACCTGGCAAGCCTGCCAACAAAGCAGGCTAGACAAAGAAGGAAGAGGAGCATTTTACACCCCCACAAAGAAGGCGACACACCCCACGCCGGATGCTAGAAAAAACCGGGGATTATGTATGATGGCCTCTACCAAAAGGTAGGAGGCCGATCCCACGATGAGGAAAAGAGCCAGCAGGGGCGCTGCTAGACCTCCCACGGGAATGAATGCAATTGTCACCCCGATGAAGATGAAGGCAGCGATTGCTGCAAAGAATAGGACAGAAAACTGAATGATTGAGACCATCACGTTCTCCTTTGTGATGTTTGCGAGGCGTTATTACCTCGGAACACCCAAGTTAAAGGCGTTTCTCCAAAATGTCAAGAAGAAAATGCACCTGGGGAGAAAAAAACTTGCAAGCCATTGATTTTGTTAGACAATTTTCTGAAGGCTCGTTTTTCTGGAGTGGATTTTCTGAAGGCTCGTTTTTCTGGAGTGGATTTTCTGAAGGCTCGTTTTTCTGGAGTGGATTTTCTGGAGAGGATGCTGGGAGGGTGCTACTCTTTAAGGCGAGGGTTACAGCAGGGGCAGAGCCTGGGGCCGTTTTTTTGGTTTTTCAGAGAACGCTCGTCGGAGCGTGTTTTATCTCGCCAGGTGCGAGATATGGTCACGTCGATTCCTGCCTCGACCGCTGCCTTAACCAGTGGTGAGCCTTTGCCTTCGAGGTGTTCTCGAAGACGGTCTTCGGGTGTTCGTGTGGTAAAGCCAAGGTAGTGCTTGGCATGGCTGAGGGGTCGGGAAAAATGAAGCAGGTAAAGCGTTCCTCTTTTCATCACGTTCTCCTTTGTGATGTTTGGGTCGCAACATTGCGACGAGTTCAAAGCATATCAAAGCCAGCGGAGGTTGTCAACAAAAAATGCACCTGGGGGAGAAAAAACTTTCAAGAGCTTGATTTTGCTAGACAATTTTCTGGAGGCTCGTTTTTCTGAGGAGGTTTTTCTGTAGGCTCGTTTTTCTGGAGACAATTTTCTGGAGGCTCGTTTTTCTGGAGAGGATTTTCTGGAGAGGATTTTCTGGAGAGGATTGTGGGAGGATGCTGGGAGGATGCTGGGAGGGAGGTTAGCGAACCCAAACGAGTTCATGTTTCGCTCTTGTTATCGCGACATATTTCAGGTTGATTTCCTGCTCATACTGCCACGTTCCTTCCTCTGCCCAGGGTCCGGGGAGTAGTTCAGGACGGATAATGTATACACGCTCGTTTTCGAGACCTTTGGAGCGGTGTACACTCGACAGTTGGATGCCGGGACGGTCATCAGAGAAAATGCCTTTAACAGTCTTCTCGAAGTCCCTAAGCGTGTTTATTGTCGAAGACGACCAGATGACCGTCAAGCACTCTGCTCTGTCGGAGAGAGCCTGAAAACGACCTTCGTCGGCTTTTCTCTTTTCCAGTTTAACACGCTCGGCTTGGAGCCATTGCTGAACAGCCTCGCCAAAGTTCTCCCAACCCAAAGCAGCAAACCCTCGTTTTTTTGTTATTTTTTTTGCTGTTGAGATGAGACCTGCGCCGATGTCACGACCTTTGATTCGAGCAGGCTTGCCCTCTGAAATCAAGCGAAAACAAAGGCTTACGAGGGGAGCATTAGTTCGGCAGAGAACCATGTCACCCTCAACAGGGCTGAATTTTTCCTCTGAAATGCTGGAGACACTTCCCTCTGCTGCGCCCTCGCGAGCCTCGATTTCCGGGACAATCTTTTGAGCCTCCCGGATGATGGAGGCATCGCAGCGGTAACAAATGGTCAGAGGCAGGATGGTGGTATCCATTTCTTTGTGAATGTTCATAAAACTGTCACAATCGGCCCCGGCAAAGCCATTAATGGCTTGTCGAGCATCCCCAGCAAAAACTGCTCGACCTCCTGGCTTAAGAGCCTTTGAGACAACAGCCAGTTGCGCCTTTGACAAGTCTTGACACTCGTCGATAAGTAGCCAGTCGTATTTTTTGGGCTGGATTGTTGGGTCAGTGGCAGCAAGCCACAACATGTCGGTAAAATCCAGCCAGAATTTTGATTCTGCGCGACCGGCAGCCAGGATTTTGTTCAGAGCGACGAAAAAATACTCCAACAGACTCCCTGTTGGCATTTCGACATCGTAGTGATTTGCGAGATTAATCACTGCTTTGTCGTCCTCTGGGTTGGTGAGAGTATTTCTCACCAAATCGATCATCTTGACCAACGGGGAGCGCAAGTCGGCTCCATTGTCAATTAAATTGACAACAGAAGCAGATGCACCTGGAAGATGCTCCAAAAAATCCCCCACGATCGTGGCGTATTTACGCCCTTCCACCTTTGTTTGCTTGTATCTCCTTCTCACAGGACCATAGGCGAGTGAGTGGATTGTTTTCGCCTCTGTTCCTTTGGGCAGTTTGTTGCCCAATTCGGTCGCGATGGCTTTGTTAAAAGCCAGAAAACAGGTTGTCCCGGAAAGTCTGGGAGCAACTACTTGAGCCAAGGTGGTTGACTTGCCGGAACCTGCGACGGCCCCGACTTGCAGGTTCCCTGTGTTGGTGGTGATGGCGTTGGCGATTGCTTCCTGGTATTTCGATGGTTTCATCACTTTCTCCTTTGTGATGTTTGGGAACATCATTGCTCCGTGAATTCAACAATAATCAACCTGGAGCCTCTTGTCAACACTTTTTTTTCTTTTTTTTTCACCTTACAAGACAATAACGATAAAATATCGCCATATGGCATAAACAAGCAATCCGAACGGAGTTGCGATTCCAATCGCAAACAACGTTGTTACAGTGACCAATAAAAAAGTTTCCATTGCAGTTACAAGGGACTCTATCATGCCTGTTAACTTCTTCATTTTTATTCCTTTTTATAAGAAAGATTAGGACTTGTACCTGGAAACTCTGTGGAGACCTCTTTTTACTCTTTTCACCCTGGACCAAAGAGCATTTCATACTCTTCGATTGGCATAATATCAAGGTCATCTTTGTGGACCTCGCTGCCATCATCGATTAGATGCCAATCGGAACTTTCAATGTATTCCGCTGCCATCTTCAGGCTTACATCCCACGTCATGATTTCCGCATCATGACAAACAACGTACCCAAAATACCATTTGCTCATCGTTTTTTCCTTTCATTTGGGAGCGTCATTGCTCCGTGAATTCAACAATAATCAAACTGGGGTGTCTTGTCAATACTTTTTTTCACTCCGCGTGAAAAAAGTTGAAACCTGCTGCCAAGAGGCTGAAGAGCCACTCCCAAAAGTAGAACCATGTCATCGTCGTCACCCTCTTCCTGTGCCTGGCTCGTGTTCAGGTACAGTAACGTCGTGGACCCAATGGCCCAGATCCTCGGTTCTGTCTGCTAGATTCGGCAGACAGAGTGCCTCCAGGACGAACGCGCACACCCACAACATCTCAGATAGAGGGTGTGCGATCAGGTTGTGGACGGCCCAGCCCAGGCTTGTCCTGTTCAGTTTTCGTTGTCTCATCGTTTTTTCCTTTCATTTGGGAGCGTCATTGCTCCGTGAATTCAACAATAATCAAACTGGGGTGTCTTGTCAACACTTTTTTTTCACTCCGCGTGAAAAAAGTTGAAACCTGCTGCTTATTGTTCTCTTATGGGAAGGGTCTATCTAAGTCGTTGAAAATATTGAGCTTTGCTTTTTGGAGGAAAATCGCTTGTCGTGTAGAAAGTTTGGAATGTTGAGAGAGAAATTGCTCCCCTTTGCTTTGTTTTTTTAGGAGTTTACCAGCAAAGGGGAGCGTTTTGTGGACCCGCTCGGATTCGAACCGAGGACCACCCGGTTATGAGCCGGGAGTTCTAACCATCTGAACTACGGGTCCGATTTTCTGAGACTATGTTGGCAATATACCTTCTTTAATTTCGTATTGGTATTGTTCGAACAAACTTTGGGACAACGCAGCACTCAAGACTCCCTCAAAAAAGAGTCTGTGGAATATGAGTCGGTCAAACTCTTCAAAATCTCCGTCTTCGACAAGACGGATGACTTTGGAGAGTAGGTTTGGGTTTGTATCAATGAATTCTCTAACAAATGTGTAGTGCATCACAAACTCCTGTGATGTTTTTGAGAGGCGTTATTGCCTCCGATGCCTTGAAGATAACAGACCTGGAGCATCTTGTCAAGACTTTTTGTCGCTCTGCGTGAAAAAAGTTGGAACCTGCTGCTTGTTGTTCTCTTATAGAGAAGGTTTAACTAAGTCGTTGAAAACGTTGAGCTTTGCTTTTTGTCTCAAAACTGCTCAACGTGTAGAAAGTTTGGAATGTCTCTGGAGGGATTCGAACCCTCACGCCTTTTAGGGCAACAGATTTTAAGTCTGTCGTGTCTGCCAGTTCCACCACAGAGACTGGTGAGATGTCAACTCGCCTTATCTGCGCTTGTAATGCCACTTTTCGCGAGTTTTCTGAGCCTCGTTTTTCACACTGAGGATGACTTTTCCACTCGGCCAACCCCCAGCCTGGAGTACGCATTTTTTAATCTGATAATCCTTCCATTTTGCGACACTGGGAACGTTGAGCCTGACCTCATCGGTTGTAACGAAAGTCAGATTATTGTTGAATTGTTTTTGAACGAACTGTCGAACCATTTCTTTCTTAGTCATCACAAACTCCTGTGACGTTTTTGAGAGGCGTTATTGCCTCCGATGTTTTGAATATAACCGACCTGGGGCATCTTGTCAAGACTTTTTTTCAATTTTCTGTAACTTTTGTGTGTGTAGGGGTCTTAAACCCCCACAACAATTACAGAAACGCCATGAAAAAACTTTTTCTTTTTTTTCATTTATTATTTGTTTGGCGTTGTGAACATTTTATCACATAAGTCTGGAGCGTGGGTTTTGCTGGATGAAGATGATGAATTCGTCTTGATTCATTTTCATGATGCGTTTAAATTCGTCGAGTTGTGTTGTAGTTGGTTCATTTCTGAATGTTGTTGATTCTGAGTGTCTGTCGAGTACGACTTCTTTGTGTGTATCGTCGAGTACGAAAATGCCGTTATGTTCTGGTCCGATGAGTCCATATGCGTCGAATGCGTATGCTATGCCGACGATGTATGAATTGCCGTAGCATTCTTTGTTGGCGTGTTTGAATGTGAGGTAAGGTCCGACATAGTATGTGTTGTACATATTGTTCTCCTGTGTTTTTTTCTTTTTTTTTGTTGTCTTGTGATTTTTGGTAACTTAAATGGGGTCGAAGATATTTTCTTCTGTTGGAATGCTGGTTGTGGTGTAGAGGCCATCTTCGTTGGGGTCTGGTGAGGTATAGAATTCACCAGATTGCTTTACGATGTTTGTGTATCCTTTGGAGAGGAGCGTATCATGTGCTGCTCTCCAATTTTTGAAGATACCGCAGATGCAGGGTTCTTCTTCGGTATCGTGTGGAACGTAGAGGATTGCAAACTTCATTGTTTTCACCTTTTGTTTGTGGGTTGTTGTTGCCTTGTTATGAAGGTACACATTGTGTGGCGCGGAGTCAAGTGTTTTTTTCTTTTTTTTGGAGGGAATTGTTATTCTTCAATGTTTTTAGTAGCTTAGGTTTTGAAGTCTTGGTGTGAAGGTTAGGAAGAGGGAGAGATTTTTTTTCTTATTGAAGAAGTCATCATCTAGTAGTGTACACTTGGAGAGTGCTTCTTCGAACTGCTCAAGGAAGGATTGGCGAAATTTTTCGGTTTGCGCTGGGTGGTTTGAGTACCAAGATTTTGTAGGATTTTCGAACAGCAGGTGTGCAAGTCTTTCGATGACAATGTCTCCGAGGTCATGTCCAGCGAACTCCCATTTTATGTCATCTGGGTATAGAAGGAATTCCATTCTATTTTGCCATTTGTGGTCAATTTGGTTGATATGACACATTTCGGACTCTCTGATTTCCAGATTTTTGATGCTCATTGTTTACTCCTCTTCGTAGTTATATTTTTTTCTTGCTTCAAAAAAAGTCTTGACCGTGGATTCATCGTAGAGGTCAAAATTGGTTGTGAGGCATGACAAAAACAGTTCTTCGGTATCGTGCGCCCATTTCAGCGCACCATTTTTTGTTGTGATGTTTTTTTCTTCCAAGCATTCCAGGATTTCCTCGTCTGTATATGCTTCTGAGATGGACGAGCAACTTCCTATTCCCACCAGTTGGTCTTCTCGTATTGCTTCTAGCAATTTTTTCATCTTAGGATTCCTTTTTGAGAGTAACGGTGTCTTTGAAAACGATTGAGCCGAAGACATTCATGCCGAAGGCTTGCCAGAAACTGCAACTTTTTGCTCCGATTAATGGAGCGATGCTGCTATTCCAGCATAGTTGTGTGATGATTGCTAGAACTAGCCCGATGGCTAGTCCAACAAAGATTTCGAAAATTGCTACGTTTGTTTTTTTCATTGCTTACTCCTTTTTTCCTTGAGAATCCAAGGTAACAAGTTCATTTCAAAATGTCAAGAAAAAAAATAACAAATTTAGAGCAATTCTAAGAGCGTTTTGTCTTTGAGCCTTGTCTTGATACTCGCGCAAGACAAAACGCTCTTAGAATGCCTGTTTGGTCCCTTATCGCCTCTGTCGATAAGAAACGCGAGAGCCACATTTCGTGCAGATGACTCTTTCTTCAGTCCATTTGTTTGTGAGCCTGGAGAATCCTCCGGTGTTATCGCACCCATTACAGGAATATTGATATTTGTAGTCCATGTTTTTCATAAACTTTTTGGTTCTTTTTGCTGACTTTGTCCTAGATGGGTTTGCTCCAACTTGTCTTGCGTATCTTTTCCAAATTGGTCCATGTCCTGCTCTTTGTCCAGCGAGAGCATGTGCAATTTCGTGGAGAACCGTATCGTACAGTTGCTCTCCGTGACACAAAAACCTTTCAGAGAGTTGAATAGTTTTTGTTCGATAGCAGCAGAGACCCCAAGACTTTCGTCGTTTGTTCCACTTGAGTGTCCAACCTTCTTGACTGAGATTCCATTTATCAAGTTGTTCTTGACAGAAGCGAGTGATTTTTTGTTTTTCTTTCATTGTTTTGTTCTCCGTGTTTTGTTAGCGTGATTCCGACTCCCAATCTTCAAACTCCATCATTAAGTTTTCCCAATCTGCAATGGTCAGACCGGGAGACAGTCGCTGGGCCATCGCAAAGATTGTGGGATAATTCATCCCATAATCAAACCTCAGCGAGTCTAGAGTTCGAGAAAGAAGCCTCTCTCTGCCCTGTATATTGCCAATGGCTTTATAGTGCCTCAGAATGTCGGCTAGAGACTGGGACGCTGTCACATCTTTCATTCCGAACATACTACCTCCTATTTCCTATTTTTCACACTTTCAAGCAATCGACGAGAAATTATCAATGTACTCGCTGATACTTTTGATAATTTCTTGGTTCATCGCTGATTCTCTTCTCGCTTTCTTTTCCAGAGAAAAGCATCTTTCATAGTGAGAGGACCAAAGGCGATGAAGTTTTGCCGTGTAAGCATCAACGTACATGCGAACCTCGTCGGGTTCTTTGTCTTCGGTAAAGACGTTATAGCGAGTCCCAGCCGGAGAAATCCCGATCTTGAGATGCGCTGAACAAGTTGCAGTTCCAGAAAAAGGCACAGGCTTTGAGAAAATCATTGTCTTGTTCTCCGTGTTTTGAAGTTTGTCGTTACGCTCTCTCAATACAGGTAGTCTATTCTACAAGACCACCCGAAGCACAAAAAATTGAACGGTTCAATTTCTTGAACCGTTCAAGCGAGACTAGCAAGGTTTCGACGCTGCTGTGAATGGAGTATCCACGACATCAAACCCGACATAAGTCAGGTCATAGAGATCCCCGTAATTCCCCAACCGGGTGTAGTATTCCTCCTCCTCCTTAGAGCACTCTTCGATGCGTTGACATTCAAACCTTTCCTCATCAACCGCAATCTCCAGCGCATCTTGCAGATGACTCGCAAAGACAACACAAATTGTTCCAAATTCATTGTGAAGCAAAAATGCCTTTGTCCAAGTCCCACTGGGGTCATAATCTGAAGGGTTCACAATGTGTTTTTTGTTGAACTTGAGTCCTTTTGAAGAAACATAATTTTTCATCGCTCTCACCTCTTGTTTCGAGTTGTTGTTGACGCCACTTGAATACAGGTAGTCTATTCTACGTCGCATAGCGCCCACGCCCCTTAAAATTGAACCGTTCAATTTTTACAACCAGGACCACTTTCCCTTTTCACATAGTTTTAGACTTGTTGCGCCTGCATTTGGCATACAGAAGTCATCTAATGGCTCGAAGCCGTCTGCACTAGGACTCATAATCATCTTGCCCTCGTACATGAGTTCACCATCACCGCAGTATGCTTTCCATCGCACATATTCCCATTGCGAATTCGACAGTTTTGACATTATTCTTGCACCCTTGGCAGAGACTTCAACGTCTGCTAGGGTTTCGTTTAGGCGAGGGTACATGTTCATGACACCCTCGCATTCTCCGCACTCGACGACATCCTTTGTTATTACCCATTTATAAGCCATTTTTTCCTCCTCGGAGGTTGTGGGAGGCGTCATTGCCTCGATGTTTTGAAGATAACGAATGTGTTTTGGGTTGTCAAGTGTTTTTTTTATTTTTTTACATTCCGAGTGCTTCTTTCCATCGGTGTGTTGCAGTGTACAATCCATGCATTGCAGCGATACCGCAGAAAAGTGTGTCGATGCGGTCCATGTCTTCTTTTGGGATGCGACCAATTGACATCATTGGACCCCACAGAGAAGCACTTCCACCTGGAATAATGTTGTGCCACTGCGCTCGTTCCCATACAACGCGAGAGAGGTTCCAATCTTGGTTTTTTGGAAATTTCTTGGCTGGGATTTGGTTTCTGCGTCTACCTCCTTTTTGTTTGTAGAGGCAACCAACGATAAACTCGACTGAGGATGGGTTGTCCAAGAACCATTGTACATGGTTTCTCAAATCGTGAGTTTTCGTGTGATTTAGTCTTTCTACAAGAGATTCAATCTGTTTGTTGTACTCGTCAACGTGGGGTTGGAAAAATTTGATGGTTTGAGCGTCTTCGAAGAAAGATTTTGACATTTTTTCCTCCTGGGAGGTTGTGGGAGGCATCATTACCTCGATGTTTTGAAGATAGTGAATCTGGCTTAGAATGTCAAGTATTTTTTTTCTTTTTTTTATGTGTTTGAAAATATGGAGCTTTTCGCCTTATCTTTGTGTTTCTCGATGAATTCTTGAATTTCTTTTTCTGTCATTTGCTGCATTTGGTGTCCTTTTCTAAGTTCAATTCATTTCGATGATAGTAAAAGCCCAAACTCTGCCTTTGGTTGAGTTTGAAACATGCGAAAGGCGAGGCCGAGTTGGTGTGGTGTTGGGAGTAAGGGCTGGGGAGCAAGCATATCAATCATCCCCTGCGGTGGACTCTATTGACCGTTCTCAGGGTTGGGAGCAGAGCCTCCGTATCTCTCGGTCAGTTCGCCTTCTTCTGTGTAGATGCCTGCCTTGACGAAGGTTCGAAACTTCTCTTCATCACTCATGGCAGCAAATCGATCCATTGCACGTTTGTGTACCTGGTATTCTTCGATTTCTTCGAGTAAGGTTCTACTTTCATCGTTCTCATAGATGTTGACGGTTTCTGTTGGTCCTTTGTAGCATGGTGGGAATCCACCTTTTTCTTTCGCTCGTCTGTATAGACATGGTGCTATAGTGTTTGGATACCGCTTCCTCCACTCAAGACAGAGAATTTCTTCTAGCCTTGAGATAGGAACATCTGAAGTGATTTTTCTGATTTCGACAAGGCAATCAATCGTTTTGTCGAGTAACTTGTCAGAGATTTTTTCTATATTATTCATGTGTTCCTCCTACGAACAATTACCAAATTAGAAGTTTACCTCGATAAGAAGAAGGGCAAGTTTCTATCTTCTTCAAGACTTGAATTGATTCTTCTTTGAGTCGCGCAAGATGTTCATCGCACCCAGGGATTACTTCTACATTTGCTAGTTCTTTGCAAATGTCATACATTTTATAGATTTTATCTTCCATTTCGTTAAAATCGTGGTATTCAAGGTCATGGACAACTTTTTTCATCCTTCTTCATCCTTCTTCTTCATAATTTCGAACATGTATTGGGACAAAAACTTTGGATTGCATCTGCATTTCGTAAAATAAACTAAAAAACTTTTCTTTTTTTTCTGTCACCACGATGCATCCTGTCGAGGCTCCAAGAGTTGCTTCTCCAAGGTGAATCATAAACGGGTCATTTCTTTCTGGTGGTAGAGCGAAAGTCCTTTTTGGGTAAAACAAATTTGCATAACTACGATAAACTGGAACAATCCGCGACATTCGCATGGTTGGTCGATTTCCGTCCGGCGACCTTTCTACAAAGGGTTCTACAGGCATCCAAGTTATAGGTGGTGTAATTCCCCCATAATTTGTCGAATTCAAAGTTTTACCACCAGTAATAACTGTGAACTCTTCCAATATTTCTTCTTTGTATTTCGCTTTCAAAATTCCTGGTCCGAGTTCACGTTGGTTATCTCGTTCTACTTCAATTGTGTAAGGGAATAAGTTGTGGTCGTCAATCATATATTGTCTCATTTTCAATCCTTATGCATCATATTTGCTATGGTCAAACAAATAATCTTTGATTTCTTCTTTTGTTTCCTTATTTTCTTCTGAATTGTTGTAAAAATCTTCAATTTTGGGGAGGTATAGCCTGCAAAGGCTCGTAAATGTCGTCAGTATGCTGTAGTTTCCAAACCAAGAACAGTTTTCGTCTTCTAAAACATTTTCTGAGTCTTTGATTACAAGCATTGTTAATACTTGCATGAACTCTTCGAATGGGATTTCTTGCTCGATGTTTTTTTCTTTTTTTTCGTCTTCCATTTTTTCCTCCGATAAAATTAACAGTTACATCCTCTGTAGGGAATGTTTCTTGTGTTGTTTGTCTTTCGATAATCAAAAACGTGACCGTCGCAGTTGTTGTCTTAGAGATCCAGTTCGCTTCGTTTCCAACCCAGACTAGGGGCAATTTTTGTATTGCACTGGCACTGTTCGTCGGGATTTTTTTTCATCCAAATGTAAGCCTCACTCGGTTCATCGAAGTAAGGAAGTGGCTCAGTTCGGCCCAAGTTGAGCCTACTGTCATAACGGTCTTTTTGATAGACTCGGACAAGCCCCATTCCGTTGTTGTAGGTCAGGGACATGATATGGTCGTGACTTGAACTTGAGACCCAGCAAATAAAAACTCTTGGGATGTGCTTACTCATTGATTTTGTTCTCCAATACAGACTCAATAAGGTTAAGAATGCTTTGACAGCCGGACTTCTTTGCTCGTTGCTCAAGCGTCGTAAGTTCGGACATTGTGTATGGCTATAATATACTCATTGCGCTTCGCCTGTCAACACCTTTTTATGTTTCTTTCTGAAAAAAAGCGTAAACGCTTGTTTTCGTTGGCATTTTTTCTTCAACAACTTTTTGAGGTGCTTGCATGGGATGAAGTATTCCTATTTTCTTTAGTTCTTCATAATTGAGTTGTCGAAAGAATTTCCCTTCATGCCATACTTGCCAGTCAGCGTGAGAGTAAGTTTCCATCCAGGCCATACCACCGATGTCAAAATATAATTTCATAGTTTTATATCCATATTATGTCTTCTGCTTTATCTTCTTGCGGAGTTTCAAAAACAACCTTAATTTCCCAATCTATATATTCTAATGGGTCTTCACGGTTGTATCCTGAGATGTTGACGGATTCTTGTTTGATGCAACCATCTTTTGGGTACACTGAGTCATAGTTTGGTGATTCTTGTACGCACTCTGTGGGGGATATTAGTTCTATAATTTTCTTCAATTTACTTTTCGGACCATCAAAAAATACTTCTATTTTCGCATTTGTTTTCCGGCTGACTCCGATTGCTACAATGAACTTTTCTATCTCTTTGATTATTTCTCGCATTTTTTCACTCCAAATGTGTAGAAAGTTAGACTTTTTACAGCAAATTTTTGAATCTTACAATGTGAAGATAAAATAAAAAAAATTAAAAAACTCGAAAATCAAACAAAAACAAGCATTTAACTACCTCTTGTTGTCAAAAAGTGCGGTTGTTTCGGAAAAATATTGTGAAAAATAGGATATATTATAGATTATAGTGGGTTGAGATTTGTAGGTTAAAATGTAAGGTCTTTCATAAGCGAAATCATTGATATTGTTAGCCTTTGATGAATTTCAACCGAATTTTTGTTTTTTTGTTTTCACTCAAATCAAAATCCGAGTATGAATAAAAATCACTAGGGTCATCCCCAGGTTCCTTCGCTTTTTTGTCTTGATAGTCGCGCCAGAGTTTTTTGGCAACAACATCTGGGTCAGAGTCGCGGTCTACATAAGTGTACAAATCATGTCCTCCCCAACTCATGCTAAAATAGTCTTCGTAGTCTTCAAAATCTAATAGTCTGTCAGTGGCTTCGTCATAAAACGCCTCCCATTCGTAATCCCAATCTGGTTCCAGTGGTGGTTCTTTTTCGAACCTATTAGATTTATAATTCCAATCCCAATCCATTTCTTTTGTCTCCTCAATTTGTTCTTTTGCTGACCTCATCGCAGCATTGATTCTTCGAATTTTAGCCATTAAAACAATCTCTAAATGAGAATTATTTTCTTTTTGGGCTTTTTTTAATTTTTTTCGAAGTTCAGCAAGTTCTGATTTCAGTTCATCGGTTGTTTTCCCAGAATGCTCTCGCTGGGAGTATAATTGATGGTTTAAATTTCTTAGTTTGCCCATGATGGCAGACTCTAACTTTTCATTGTTGTTTTTCCTGGCTTTTTTCAACTCTGCCTTAAGCCTTTCTATTTGTTTCTCAAGCATTTCATTTTAACTCCTTATTTTTCATCAAACTAAATTGTTTATAATTAGAGAATTATTCTCCCTGTAAATATTCGCTGAACAAACTTTGTCCTACATGAAAAAGATGCAAACCTGCTGCTACATCTGCAACGCTTCTGCCATATAATTCTGCTTGCTCAACTGCATCTTCAACATCTTCTCTCCGTAATTCGTTGATTGAAAGATGATAATCTTCTAAGGCTTTTGCCAATTTTTCATAAAAGTCAGTCATTTTATGCTCCCACGGCATAACTAAAATGAATCCACATCACCCAAGAATAAAAGAAAAAACATGCAAAAGTGCCACTCTTTGCGACAAAGAAGTTGTTATATTTTTCAAGAAAAATCAACCCAAATCCGACCATCCCCATTTTCACAACATAAAACAACGTTGGAGAAACTTGAAGAAAAAAGTTCATAAAGGGGTTGGATTCTACCGCTTGACCGCTCAGTACCCAAAAAATAGTCAACAATGCGTCAAATATATTCATGACAAAAATTACAATGTTGATATTTTTTGTTTTCATTCTGCTTTTTCCTCCTGTTTTTTACAGTAGTGGCACTTGCTGCTGTTGTCAAGAAATTAAATCAAAAATATCAAAATGAGTTGTTGGTATATTGATGTTTTTTCCACTAGGGTCAACAGCTTGAACGTATTTTCTGTGTTCTGCAAAATTGTAAGCATCGTAACGAGAGGTTGATAGAACTTGAACAATCGTTCCAGGTTTCAGCCCATTGTATTGCTTTACAATCTTAACGCTATTATAGGGTTTGCTTTTGTATACTCCGTGTGTTTTGTTTTTCCCAAAGATGTCGTCATAATTTATTTTCTTTCTTTTCATTTTCACATCCTTTTTTCAAAAAAGAAAAGTTTCTTCACATTATCTTCGTCAAACTCAAGTAATTCAATTATTTCTGACAAATCTAAATAGACTGTTGTCTTTTTCTTTTTTTCGCAATATGCTTGCAGGTACTCTCTAACACTACCATTTCTTTCGCACTGAGAGAGGGTTGTTAGAGAACCATGACAGTTACCTTCGCCGTCGAAAAGAGCGGGTCCATGCTTTGTTATAGAAATTTTCCATTTTTCTCTTTTTTTCATACTTTCAATCAACAATATTAATTGTACAATAGTTGTTTGTTATGTCGTCTATCGGCAAGTAAATTCTCACATAATTTGACTCCGCTTTGTTTTCACACAAATGGACAAAGATGTCGATTAATTCCTTTTTGCTAGGGTTTTTTTTATAAATCAAATTTTTGTATGCCATCAATTTCTCCATAAAATCGGCAGTATATATCAAAACATGAAGTTTCTTTGACTTGTCGGAAGGCGAATTGAGAGAGCAAAAAGAAAAGTAGAAAATGCATTCACCAACATTTCTTTGGAATGCCTTGTACACAATTCCCCTAGAAAAGTGTGCTGATATTTGATTGCGTATACCAGTATATATTTTGTGATTGTCTTCTGCGTTCTCCAAGCAAACAAAAGGCTTTTTGTTGCTGCATTTTTCTGCCTTCACTCTGATTCTATTTCTAAGAACAGAATTGTCAATCCAAACGTCTATCGCTCTTTTGTCAAGCATCGTATCAAAACACAAATTCATATCTTTTGTTAACGATGCGTGTGTGAAAGTAACTCTCCCCCAGAAATGGCCTTTCTTCAATTGCCACCAACCCACCAAGGTTGCGATGACAAAGCCAAAAAAAATACCACTCAAACCTTTCAATATTTCCAAAAAAACGTCAAACATTGTGATGTTTTAATCCTATTTCACAATTGAATGTCTGCTGTACCTTCTTTGATTCTTTCTAAGAGCCAATAAAAGTCGTGCCATCCTTTCACTTCGTAATTTGCCCCTGAATTGTCATTCCAAGGTCTTTTGTAGCAAACAGAAATTCCTCCATTGGAACTCCACCTCTTCAAAGAAGTCGGTTTGTCATCTAACAACACATCTCCAGGTCTGGACAAGAGATGTTTGTGGTGGCAAAATATCATATCTTCAGGAGGAAAAAACGACAAGTACTTCTTCACCCATTCTTTTTTATCTCTAATGCATGTTTCTGAATTTTTGTATGGCGAAGTCAAAATAAACAAATTCGCCACCTCTGAGTAAATTTTAGTAAAAATCTCGATAGAGTCTCCCAGAGGTTTGCGCTCAGGTCCATGAAAACCAGATTCTTTCAAATAATTTAGGAAAACATTTGGGCTTTTGACAAACTTTGTAAAATCATAATCAGTCAAATCTTCAATTTTCAAATTGTCGTCGAAATCTAAATTGTATCGTTCAAGCCAATAAGATTCCAAATCAACAAGAACTCCATCCATATCACAATAAACTTTCATCTTGTGACCTCTGTTATTTCGGCAACATCATCGTGCAAACCCAAAACAAAGTAATAAACAAAATCATTGCACGAACCCAATTCTTCGGATTTGACAACGTATCGCCATATAATTCGTCTTTTTCTTTTTTATCAAGGGGCGACAATCCTTCTTTATAGTTCACATGGTAGGCAGCAAGTTGTTCAGTCCTAGTTTCCATTTCAATGCCGGACAATGACTTTGTGAATTCAAGGGGAAGGCTGTTCATCATCAACTCAAACTTTTCATTGATAGTGATTTTTTCAACATTTTCTAGTTCAACACTGGTAGTCAAATAAATCAAACTTTTCAAGAGAAAAACTTGATTGCCTAAATTCCTGATATGTTCAGCAACATATTCCCCTTCTTTTTCTTTCAAACACAAACTTTCTTTCAAAGAATTATTTTTTTCGTAAAGTCTCTCAACTTGTTCTTTCAAGCACCCAAACGTCTTAGACAATTCAGCAGCACTGGCCCCTTGAGAGCGCACAATATGCTTCAACTTCTCAATGTCTTTTTTGTATTTCTTCTCTTTCGTCACATAATCATTTTTTGCTTGGAGTTCTGTGTTCTCTAGAGCAATAATTTTCTCCTCTTTCTTACCAACAATCTCCAACAAGTCTTCGCAAGTCTTTCGCAAAGTGTTCAAATCTTCCTTTGAGCGCGTGGCACAATGTTTCCACTCTTCTAGTGCGCTTTTCAAATTATCTATAGTCGTAGATTGTTCCGAAATATCTTTGGAGAACAAATCATTTTTGTTTTCAAGACTTTGAACTTCAGCCATCAAACGCAAGGATTCCACAGTAAAATCTTCAATAATTTTTTCTTGTCTTTTGCAAGTTTTTTCTAAATTTTGCATTTTTTCCAAAATTTCAGATGACTCTTGAAATAAACTTCCGTATTTATCAATCCATTCTTGACTATTCGCGTGAGACTTTTTCGCTTTTTCTTTGTAAAATTCGTGTATGCGTTTGATTTCATTAGACAGTTGACTAATGTTTTCTGCTTGCCTTTGAACTGTATCTTTGTATGTCGCTACTTTTTCTTGTAAAATATCATTGTCTTCCTTTAAAACTTTAACCTTCGTTATTTTTGGGAATTCACCATAAAGAAGATTCCTGAGTAAACTTTCAATTCTTTCTAGATCTTTCATTTTTTCAATCCTTTTTAAAGTAAATATCAGTCAATTGAAATAATTTTTTCATTATTTTTGAAATTATGACTATCTAACCCTTTTCTATTCGTTATCCAAAGTCTTTGGACTTTGCATTTTATTGGTTCTGGAGCCTCCATGTCTGTCATAATAATCAGACCATCGAAGTTCCTTTCGTTCACATACTCTGTCGGCGCATTAAAGTTAGTTCCTCCACAATGTTTTCTTGTTGACTTTATGTTTTGGTTTTTATTCCAAACAAAAACATTTTCTTCTTGCACGACTGTATCAAAAGGTATCACTGTAAACTCTATTATTTCAGCAAGACCTCTCATTTCGGCAGTCAATTCTGCCCAAAAAGAGTCCGAAACTGAGGCTGATTCGTCCCTCGCAATAGCAATTCTTCCATATCTGTTTCTTCGACTTCCTGGATGAACTAACCCATAACGCCTGTTTCTTCGCCTTCTGGTTGAAACTCTATCACCTCTAATGCTTTTTTGGCAAAAAAACTTTACAACACTCTTCCAGTCTAATTTTTTTGTTATTGAATCTTCAATCTGCCTTTGAATTTGCTTTGGGATAGAACCCCAGCCGTTCGTAGAAACGCTTTCTTTTACCGCTTCTTCCAAAGCTTGCTTCGCTCTTTCGGCAGCAATTCCCTTAAATTTATTATCGTCGCCCCACATGCCATGCGAATCAAAAGGTTCTTGATTGTTGTTTTTCGGCAACTTATGATAATAGTATTCAGCCATTCTAAATGGTTCTAAGTCTTTAAATTCCCCCTCTCCTGGGAAGAGTGCTTGGGGTGGGAGTTCTCCCACCAAGTAAGAATTTATACTCAAATCTGTCGCAACATTCCAATCTTTTGTAATGCTCTCGCCCATCAATCGTTTGTCAATATGCTCCAATATTATATGGTAGAATTCGTGCTTTAGTATGCCGACAACAATTTTTGGAGGCCATTTTGACATATAATCTGGATTATAATGAATTTGATAATAACCTCTATCGTTGATTGAAACTCCAATCGTCGGGATACTATAATCAACAACTTTGCTTATGCACTGACTGAAGTAAGCGAAAAAAGGCTCAATTTTGACCAAAGTAACTAAATATTTGTCTAAGTCGAAGTTATTTTTTTTCATTGTTTTCACGTTTTTGTTAATTCCAGTTCAGACTCTTCAACACATTCTGCGTAATATTCGCCAACAGAATAATTTTTCTTTCCTGCTTCCGACCACTTTGGCATATAATGGGTGAATAAATGAATAATATTTTGCTGGGCGATGTCTTTTGTTCCCATGAGAGTGAAGAAACTGAGCAGTAATTCTTGCGGTAAACAAGCAACATAGTCTACAAGATGAAAGATTTCGTCGCTCGTCAATTCTTTGGTTAGGATTTTTTTGTTGTCAAATTTTTTGATAAAGAGGGAATGGTCGTTAATATTGAATCTTTTAATCCTATCTTTTCCTTCTCCTGCAATCATATCTTCAGGGTCCAACAAAAAGTCATAATCAATATAAAACTTTTGCAGTGCAAGGGACGCCTCAAGACCAACAAAACCTTGAGACAGGGATTGTAGCGTACCATAATCAATATTTTCTTTGGACAGCAAAAGACCGGCCTTTGTCATAGTGTCGCTCAAACGCTTCCAAGAACGCCTTGTTGGATAAATTTTGTTCGGCTCAGTTGGGCCGTTATGTTCTAAAAATTCCGGGTTTTGAGCAATAAAATCATAGAAAAAAAAGTGAACATTCGTTTCGATCTGATTCTTTCTATAAGAAATAGTTAGTTCCTTCAAAGAGTCTTGAATTTGCTTTTTTGTCGAATTATCTTTTGTAGATTCAGAGGCCCAACTGAGCCAGTCATCTACACTAGGCTTGATTTCAACAGACCACCATCTAGCCAATTCTGCACGATCCATAGTATAAACTTGGTAACTTGAACTATCTGCCAAGCCACCATTTATAGCACATATAATTTTTGTTCCGGGATGAAGTGTATGTCCGTTTAATTTTCGACTGTCAGCCAACTCGAAACATCCTTGACGCACCTCTGGTACACCTCTGTCCAATTCATCTAAAAACAAAATAACAGGAGTTTCACACGCTTTCATGTAAAAGTCTGGTGGACACCAGGAAGTTACTCCTTCGTTTAATTCTGGAAGGCCAATTAAATCTCCTTCTGTCATTTGAGAAACCCTTCTCTCGACAATGGGCAATTGATATGAATCAGCCAAAAGTTTGGCGATTTCAGATTTGCCAATCCCGGTGTGTCCTTTCATCATAAGAGGGTATCCCGTAGGCTTATCAGAATGTTTCCGAACCGGAGGTCCAAGAATAAAGTGAGCTATATTCAAAAAATCTTTAATTTTCATCTTTTTCCCTTTTAGCGTAAAGACTTAGCAAGTTTATTCCAAGGTCTAATCTTCAACTGAAGAGTCTCGTAAAACACTGGAAATTCTAGTGTTTTTGTTTCTCTTTTTACCTCCTGTTCTGTTTCGAAGTCTTTCGAAAATATATATTTTTTACCATTGCCACCCCAAGATTCTGCAACCAACTCCCAATTTTTTGCGCCAAGAGTCTTTTTTAAAGTCTTGATTCTCCTTCCGTCGATATTTTCGACTTGCAATCGGTAAGTTCCTTCTCCAAAATTCCAAACAAAGATTTTTGTTGTCGCCTTTTTCATTTTTTTTCCTCTTTTTCTGCTGTAAAGGTTTTATCTCGGCCACTTGTGTATATCATAGCCAATTTTTTTTACATGTCAAGAAGTTTTTTTTATTTTTCTGAAAACATTATTGCATAGGACAGGAAGACCTTCGTTGTAAAGGAACGCATCGCTAATCGTCAATCTTTTTTTATTGTCTGCCAAATAGTCGAGTCTAAATATACACAGTGTTCTACACTTCATGGCAATAAAAACTCCGGCTTTTGATAAAATCAAATCGCCAGATTTATATCTGCCTTCTGGAAATGATACATTTTGAAAATTTTTTTGCATTATAGACCTCCTGTGAAATTGCAAAACCATCTTTTGTCAAGATATTACAAACAACAAAGAGTGTCAAGAAGTTTTTTAGACGTGTGTGACGTTAGAGACATTGAGGATTTTTGGTTTGGCTTCTAATTTGGTAATTGTTGGTAGGAGGAATTGCTCTACGAAATCGGCTATATCTAGATACCCTTCGTGTTTGAGATTTTTTACGTTAAACTTAATTTTTATAGACATGTATTTGTTATCTTTTTCCACGAAAGATTCCAGAGATTGCACTACTGTAACTCTAGTCAACGCTCTTATGTCGTTCAACAAATCATTGACCATAGCCTCAAAGCCACCAATTTCTTTTTTTACACTAAGATTTAAGGTAATTTTGTAAATAAATCTGTCTTCTTTCTTTTTCTCGCTCTCTAACAAAGTGTTGAAGATAAATCTTTTGTGTTGTTTTCTATAGTCCACCTCTCAATAGTCTCCTTAGTTTGTTTATATCCTTCTATAATTATATCGCTTGCTTGTTCATTTGTTGTTTTGCCAAGATTGGCTCTGCTATAATTGCTGACAAAATCAATTGTTTTGAAAAAACCTGGGAGTTCTTGCTGTCTTATGTCGTCAATAATCTTGCTGTACATGACGCCTTGAGCATATTCAATTATATTTTTTTTTATTGTTTTTTCGTTTGATTTTACGATTCTCATTCCTATTATGTTTTCTCCATCCAAACATTCAAAATCGCTCAGAGGAAAAAAATGAGACCAGCCACCGTCAACATACAGTTTGTCGTTTATCTTTGTCGGTGTAAAAATCAGAGGGATTGAACAACTTGCTCTTACAACTTTCTTTGTTTGATAATCCCCATGTTCTACTGAAGAAAATACTATGCTTTTTCGTCTATCAATGTCGGAAGCATATATAAACGTAGGTATTTTAGCCTCCGACATCTTTTTGTAAAAAATTCTTTCAAACAACTTTTCTAAATAAAATCCATCTATAAAGCCCCACTTCTTAACGAAGTTATAAAAAGAATACGAAATCACTCCTTTATTGTTAGTCGGCAAAGTCTCAACAACAAATTTTTTCAAAGGCTCCATTTTTTTTTCTACGTCTGAAAGCGACCAAGTTGCTGCTGCAATCGCTCCCCCAGACGTACCAGCAACAGATGTTATTTCATATCCTTCTTCCACCAAAGCCAAGAGCGAACCAAGGTAAATTGGGTATAACGCTCCTGCTCCGGCGATGATAACTTTTATTTTTTTATTCACGTCTTGTTCCAAAAGTTTAATTGAATAGGTGGCATCTTGTTTTTCAAAGTACTTTTTTCAAGTTTTATGTGGCATCCCTGCCAGCCAATCCTTTTGCCTTTTTGCAAAGGATTTCTAGGAATTATTTGTTCAAATTTTAAACTCTTAGGCTCCACATGGTATATTTCGCGCACACAATCATTACTATAAGCTATCAAATAATAATGAATTTTTTTTGTCTTTAAAGAATTTACTGTGGTTTTGTATTCCGCTCCGATAATTTTTTTCATTTCTCCACTGTTTGTAAAAAAACTTTCTTTCTTTGCTTTTACTTGTACGAGAGTGTTACAAAAAGAACAACGAAAGTCAGCAGATTTAAAGTTGTTTGGAAGTTTTGTTAAAGATGGTCTCGCGCACTTTTCGCATTTTCCAGCAGAACACTTTGGACACAAAAGATTGTTGCAAGCCCACTCTTCTATCGCTTCACCGATTATCCTGGAATTACTTTTCCAATGTGGATTTTTTAGTTTAACTTTCTTTACATACTGACTAATTCGTAAATTCATAATAACTCCCAACAATAAAAATTTAATCTAGTAATAGTTTTTTTCTTGAATTTAATTTTTCTTTAATTGAACTAACAGAACCAACCACCACACAAAATTCATCGTTGGTTCCATTTTGCATGTGAATTTCTGAAAAACTGTGATTTTTGTCCAATCCTAGAGGGGTTTGAGATTCATCCAGCCCACTAAAAATTCCGTTTATTGGTAAAACTTTAATCACTTTTTCAGAGTTTACAACAATTGTTTCCAAAACATATTTATTGTCGTTTTTTTTCACTTTTACTAACTTTACAAACATATTCTCACCTTTATTTTATTATAATTTTAAACAAATTTCAACAAATAACCTAAATTTTCTTAACAAATGTTTGAATTAAACCAGTAATCATCGAACCTACAATCAGACCTCCCAGCATATACCAAACATGAAGTTTGCCTTTTTCATGAGCAAACTCTTTGTCTTGTTTTAAATTATAAACTTCTACGTTCTTATCTAAATCATAAATTTTTTGCTGGAAGTCTTCTCTGATTTTTATCAATTCGTTGTTTATGTTTTTCAAATCTTCATTGACCATAGACAGTGAAGGGTCACTTTGTTTAGTTTTTAATTTAGTAATTTCGATTTCATGTTGATGCATCTTGTCCAGGAATTCTCTATCGAAAGTCTCACTTTTTTTATTTATTTCTTTTATATCTTTTTGTATTTGAAGTAAACTTTTTTCGATCATCAGAAAAAGACTACTTGTTTGATTCGATGACATTTCAAATTCTTTTCTTGTCACATATTCTTTAAAGTTATCTTCTCCATTCCATTTCACATCGCTATCCATTTTTTAATCCTCTTCTGTAACGATTGAATAAGATGTTGTGAGCAAAGTAGAAGCAGAACTTGTAGCATTTTTTATCGCCCCAATTGTAACTTTTGTTGGGTCTATAACACCGAGTTCTACCATATTGCCATATTTTTGCTTATTAAAATCATAGCCATAAAAGAAATCTTTTTTTCTGAGTATTTTTTGTTTTAAAGAATGAAAGTTTTCTCCCGAATTTTTACACAAAATTCGGAAAGGTTCTTCAATGGCTTCGCAAAAAACTTGAAACCCAGGTAATTTATTTTTTCTCAACTTGTTGGAGATTCTCAAAAGAGTGACACCTCCACCTGGGACATAACCTTTGTCTTGCGCTGCCACTACCGCTTCTAGGGCATCTTCGTAACGATGCCTCTTTTCTATCATTTCGATTTCAGTATCAGCACCAATCTTTATAATTGCAACTGTCGAGGCAAGCCTAGCAATCCTTTCTTGTATTTTTTTACATTCTTCGTGGCTTTCGATTTCCTTCATTTCTTCCTTTAACAAATCAATCCTTTGATTGACTTTGTCCAAATCGCCTTTCAAATCAACAATAATAGTCGCAAATTTGTTGCTCTCTAAATATTTTGCAGTCCCTAACGAACTTAAGTCAGCCTTGGATATATCGTCCGAATTGCTTCTTCGAAAAAATTTAGCACCCGAAGAAATTGCTAAATCTTCCAACACATTCCTTCTTTCCTCTCCGTAGTTTGGAGCCTTTATCAAACAGATCTTAATGTTTCCTTGCGTTTGGTTCAACATACATGCACCAAACGCTTCTCCTTCAAAGTCT